>JAEEGK010004765.1_pt1 | contig 33055 bp, 25 predicted proteins | sample 8958771 | NCBI WGS metagenome assembly JAEEGK01 (sample SAMN16246547, study PRJNA631951) | gut metagenome | biome: gut microbiome; feature: rumen; material: SC-attached | host: Bos | place: Iran: Karaj | collected 2018-10 | reverse complement strand
CAGTCTGTCAAAGGAGCCGATCCTGAAGAGGCTGATGATAACCATTCCGATGGGTATGCCCAGGATCAGGCCCCAGATACTGTTCATCAGCTTGTAGCCCACATACATAAAGATCAATGTCAATAAAGGATTCATCTCGACTGCGTCGCTCACCAGCTTAGGCTGAAGGACCTGACGGATGAGCTGACAGATTCCGTAAAGGATACCCAGGAGGATGGCTTCGGTGTAGTTTGCGCCTACAATGTCTATAATGATCCAGGGCCAAAGCACAGCTCCCATTCCAAAAACAGGAAGGAAATCCAGAAATGCGACACCCAGAGCCACAAGTGCGGAGTAGTTGATGTCCATGATCTCGAACCATATAAACATAATTGCAAACATGATCAGCATGATCTTGAACTGGGCTTTAAAGTAACCACCCACTGCCTTTTTAAAGTTGTCCTTGATAAGTCTGAAATAGGACATTGTGGAACTGGGGGTGTGTGCCTGGAACCAGTTTGCGATCTCCGCCTGCTGCGCAGTAAAGAAGTAGGCGGCAATAAATGTCACGATGATACCGAAAAGCACGTCAACGCCCGCAGTCACAAAATTTGACGCATCCGATAAGGTGGGAAGCGAAAGGGAACCGATCCAGTTCTGGAAGACTTTGATGGCGTCTTCGGATGTTCCGGATATAAAGTTCTGGACGCTTACGGGAAGAATGTCAAAGATCGCCTTCATTCCCTCGCTTTCAGCCAGCCTGTTTTTCGCTGCCGAAACAGAATCTATGATAACCTGCTTGTCATTTAACAGCTTGGTTGCCTGAGTGATCACGAAATACAAAAATCCGTACAGGACACCCACAACCGCCGCTATAACCAGAACAATGACTATGGCAGAACCAAGCTTCTGAGTCATTTTAAGTTTCTTTCTGATCAGCTTTACAAGAGGTGTAGCGATAGCTGCAAGGATCCCCGCAATGATAAAAGGAAGGAAAAACTTGAACATCCTCGGAACAAAAATGATTGCAAGTACAATGGCCACTATCGTCAGGGCAAGGTTTGCAAGAATACGCCAGACAACGTACTTATCCTTAACCTCAGTCACTTTTGCTTTTGCAGCTTCTGCTTGTCCTGCGGCTTCACCGCCTTCTTCGGCACCTTCACCTGAAACCGCTTCTTCCTGATCTTCCGCAAGGATCTCCGGATTCTGGACGCCAACAGGCGTTACGATATCATCGTAGCGCACATCTTCGGGGCGATCCGGGTTCTCGTATTCCGCATCCAGGCGGAACTGCTCCGTCGCCTCTTTGATCATCCGGGCGGTCTTTTGCAGAAAATGGGTTCCGGCTTCCAGCTTTTTCTTTACCGTACTGACCTTTGAAGTCTTTTCATCGACCTTGTTTTCTGTCATCTGAGGTTCTCTGTCTTCTTTTTCCTCTTCTATGTGATTTTCCTGTCTCAGGTCCTCATCCTTTATCTTATTACCCAATGTTTACCCTCTGCTTTCCGACGCTCTTTTCGTCAACCTTCCCCTTTAATGTATCGCCTCAATGCCTCTAAGTTTTCCGACATGCCTTTTACATAGTCATCAGCGCTGTCAACCTCCGTCAGCGGGTCTAAGAATAACACCGCTGCACCTGTCTCTTTTGCCAGTTCATCAGCAAATCCGGCATCCTTTTTTTCCGCAAAGATCAAAACCTCCGCGCATCTTTTTGCCGTCACCACCGTTTTTTCCCTTTCGTCATCGGAAGGGAAAATACCTCTGTTTAAAGCAAACGCTGCTATATTATAAAATCCGAAACTGTCAGAAAACGCTTCGCAGGCGTCACTTAAAGTTATTATCCTGATCACTCTTTCGGATTCCATGATCTCATCCGTAACATCAAGTTTTTTATTGTAAGGATCCTCAAAAACCAGATCAGAGAAGCTCTGGGAATTCTCTGTGATCTTCTTCTCCAATGCAGGAAAGATCTCGCACAGCCTGCTGCTGACGTAGTCTATGCAGTCCATCTGAAAATCCGTATCCATCCAGACATAGGGATTTCCGACTTCCGAGTGGCATTCCGCCATCACGACGACAGGAAGTCCGGGAACCGCTGCCTTCACCTTGTTTAAAACCTCCTCCGGTTCCCTGCCGCTCAGGATCACCGCCTCGCAGGCATATAGCTGCCGTTCATCAAGACCGGCTCCCTCCACAAGCCCCGTAACTTTTGTCACCTTACAGCCTGTTCCTTCCAACAGCCGGGCCGCCATAAGATACGCCGGGCCGTCTGTACACAGGATCCTGTAATCAGCCTTTTTATCTCTGCTCCGCAGAATGATCACTGCCAAAGAAAGAACCACTGCCAGGAGTGCGATCCCCCAAAGGATCACTTTATCATATTTTTCTTTCCGGTTTTTCATCTTACTCTTTTCCGAGCTTAAATGCCACAGCAAAACCAAGGGCAAATGTCACGATCCCGACGAGCACAGCTCCCGCTGAAACCGAGGTCACTCCCGAATGGGCAAAGACCGGATAGGGAGAAGCAGCTATAAGTCCCAGGATTGCCGCGTACGTTCTTCTTTCATGCTTATCCAAGAGATAACGTATCAGTTTTGCCACACCCAGGATCCCGGCAAGAACCCCCAAAACAAAAGGTATCAGCGCTCCGGCATATGACAGAATTCCTTTTATGTCAAATTCCTTAAGCGCGGTTACAGCTCCCGTTACCGCTCCGATGATGGAATTGTAGTAGCCAAGGATCATCATTACCATAGATCCCGAAACTCCCGGGATTATCATTGTTGCGGCTGCTATGCAGCCCACCAGGAGTCCCAGCACGATACCGAGAGGGGAGAGGCTGAGCTCTCTGTCTATGCCTGCCCGGCGTCCAAGAAATTCAAGTCCGATGATCAATGCAAAAAATGCCACAAACAGGATGATGGCTACAATATCCTTCTTTCCGCTGACCTTTTTCCAAATCATGGGGATACCCCCGAAGATCAGTCCGATGAAAAGAAGCGCCGTTGGGATGGGAAACTTTCCGAAAAGCCATTCTATCGCAAATGCGAAGCCCACGATGCCGGCTACCATTCCGATACCGTAAGGGAGCAGGGTCAATATGCTTTTTTTGAAATCCTTAAAAAGATTGTTAATGCTGCTGATGATGCTGTCGTAGATCCCCATGGAGACCATCATCGTTCCTCCGGAAACACCGGGGATCACATTGGCAACGCCTATAACTATGCCTCTTAAAATATCAAGAAAAAAATTGATCATCTCTGTCTGCCTCGTTCAGTCATTTTTAGTCTAATTCCTCTGCCAGCGGCCGCTTGCACCGCAGGGAAGCACAAGCCCCGATTCCTTTACGGGAAGTCCGATCTCGTCAGCCGTCACTTTTCCTCCAAACTTCGGAACGATCTCGCTTCCTATCAGATAGGAGAGCACTGCGGGCTGAAGCCCTGTGGTGTAGGAATTTATCAGGAAAAACAGGGGTTCGGGTTTCAGAACGCCCGCACAAAGCTTCACAAAATCATAGATCGAGTCTTCGATCTTCCAGATCTCTCCCTTGGGACCTCTGCCGTAGGAAGGGGGATCCATGATCAGCGCATCGTAAAGATTGCCTCTTCTTATCTCTCTCTCAACAAATTTGTTGCAATCATCCACAATGTACCGGATGGGTGCATTCTCAAGTCCTGAGACTGCGGCGTTTTCTTTTGCCCAACCCACCATTCCTTTGGAAGCATCCACGTGAGTCACAGCCGCTCCCGCCTTTGCTGCCGCCAGCGTCGCTCCCCCGGTGTAGGCAAAAAGGTTCAGGACCTTGACTTCCGCATTGGGATCCGCTGCCTTTTTCCTGGCTATCAGATCGGAAAACCAGTCCCAGTTTGCCGCCTGCTCGGGGAACAACCCTGTATGCTTGAACGCAAAGGGCTGAAGATTGAATTTCAGTTCCTTGTAAGCGATGGTCCATTTTTCGGGAAGATCAAACATTTCCCACTCTCCGCCGCCCTTTGAGGAGCGATGGTAATGACCGTTCAGTTTTTTCCACTCCGCCGCCTTTTTCGGAGTTTTCCAAATGACCTGGGGATCAGGTCTCAAAAGTGTGTATCTGCCCCATCTTTCCAGCTTTTCGCCATCGGAGCAGTCCAGCACTTCATAATCTTTCCAGTTTTCAGCTATCCACATATTTTCGTCCTTTAAATATAGTTATCCACATTAAGCGTAGTATTGAAAATAATTATATCATCACGGTTTTTCAAAAGCAAGAGTCAATGGGGACGGTTCTGTTTGACTCACCCTGGTGAGTCAAACAGAACCGTCCCCATTGACTTGTTTCTTCCCCATCTTGATTTTTCTGTTTTTTCGTATTATAATAGAAATTTGTAAACAAACCCTCTCGAGATTTGCGGAGGGTTTTTTTTAAGGATTTCAAAGGAGTAACTATGGCATACGAAATATTTTTGAGCCTGGCTATCATCGTTCTGTTCAGTAAAGTTTTCGGTCTTTTGGCAAAAAAGATCCATGCACCGGAAGTTGTGGGTGAGATCATAGCAGGCATAGTGATCGGTCCCAGCCTTTTGGGAATTGTTTCTTTAAGCAGTTTCATCACCCAGCTGGCAGAGATCGGTGTTGTACTTCTCATGTTTTCTGCGGGACTGGGAACAAATCTTAAAGAATTGATGAGAACCGGCGTTAAGGCCCTTCTCATTGCATGCGCGGGAGTTTTTGTTCCACTTGTAAGCGGTGCTCTTCTCTACACAGCAGTTTACGGCGCTTCTCCCTGGGGCTCCCAAAAGTTCTTCGAAGCTGTTTTCATAGGCGTTATCATGACCGCCACATCCGTTTCCATTACGGTTCAGACGCTCAGAGAGCTGGGAAAACTGAAGACCACCGTGGGCACCACAGTCCTTTCTGCTGCGATCATCGATGATGTTATCGGTATCATCGTTCTCACATTTGTTATCGGTTTTAAGAGCGGCGATTCAAACATAGGTCATGTAGTCCTTTCCACTGTGCTGTTCTTCGCATTTTCAATCGTTGTGGGATTTCTTGTCTATCTCCTTTTCAAATGGATGGACAAACGCTGGCCTCACACAAGACGACTCCCCATCTGGTCCCTTGCCCTGTGCTTCTTTATGGCCTACGCCGCAGAAAAGTTCTTCGGCATCGCAGACATCACAGGAGCCTATGTTGCGGGCATCATCCTTTGCTCGATCCAGGATCATGACTACATTGCCCAAAAGATGGACATCAATTCCTACATGATCTTCGGCCCCGTGTTCTTTGCAAGCATAGGACTACGAACGGATCTCAGTAACTTTAATACGAACATATTGCTCTTCAGCGTCCTTTTTGTGATCGTTGCCCTTGTTTCAAAGATCATCGGCTGCGGACTCATGTCAAAAGCGCTGAAATTCAGCTGGCCCGATTCCTTAAAGATCGGTGTTGGTATGATGACCCGAGGAGAAGTGGCTCTCATCGTTTCCCAGAAGGGACTTTCTGTGGGTCTGGTTTCATCCGAGTACTTCACAGCCGTCATTCTCCTGATCGTGGCCTCCTCGATCCTGACGCCCATAATCCTGAAAGTTTTGTATTCCCAGGAGACTTCAAAAGTACACGATATAGAATAGTTTTTAACGGCCTCAATGCTGTAACCCTTGTGTTTACTGCCTTTGAGGCTGTTTTTTTGTTTGTTTTCTTTTGTACATGTTGCACAAAAACAGACCCCGTTTTTGTACACCCCCGTCAATGGAAATTTTCAAAAAGCCATGATACGATGGAATAAAAATCCAAGGGGGTAATATGCTTTACAAAATCTGGTTAGGAAATCTAAAGGGGTTAGGCCACGCAAAGAAGCGACAGCTTCTTCAAAAAGCAGGGAGTTTTGAAGGCGTCTGTCGGATGCTTAAAGAAAGGGAAGAGCCCGATCTTCCCGCCGACATCGATCTTGACACCGAAAGCGCAAAAAGGATAGAAGCGGAATGCTTTAACAAAGGCATATTCATTAAGAGCTTTCAAGAATACGGGATACCTGATAATCCCGAACTTCCGGTGATCCTTTACTGCAGAGGTGAATGGCGTCCTTTTTACGAAAGTGTAGGCATCGTCGGCACAAGGCGGTGCACGGAGTACGGCAAAAAGATCACACTTGAAACATCCGAAAAACTTGCTTTACAGGGGATCACCATAATCAGCGGAATGGCAAAAGGCGTTGACGGTTACGCCCACACAGCTGCCATACGGGCGGGAGGTTACACCGTTGCGGTTCTTGGTAACGGACCGGATCTCTGCTTTCCTTCCGAACACAAATCTTTAATGGATTCAATTCTTAAAACAGGTCTGATAATTTCTGAGTATCCACCCGGTTTTCACGGGGACAGATCAACATTCCCACAAAGAAACAGGATAATAGCTGCTTTTTCCGATCGACTTCTTGTAGTCGAATCAGGAGAAAAAGGGGGAGCCCTGATCACAGCAGAAAAAGCAAGGCAGTACGGTAAAGAAGTCTTTGCTGTGCCCGGGAGACTTGACTCTGCGGAAAGCGAAGGTACCAACAGGCTTATCGCAACAAAAAAAGCACTTCTCTGGTTACCGGAATACTGCGGGGTTCATAACACCCAACCGGTATTCGATTTTGTAAAAGAGCGACACTTTAGCGAAATGGGTTCAAAGCTTCTTTTTACGTTACGAAAACATAATTGCAGGATCACAACAGACGATCTCGCGAAAGAACTGAGTGTTGAGGCAAAAGATCTGATGGAAGCAATTACCGAACTTGAGATCAATGACATGATAGAAACGGAAGGAGATATGATATGGCTACTGTAGTAAAAAGTTTTTCAATCGCAGGGATCGACGGTTATCCCGTTTTCATCGAAGCAAGTGTTCTTAACACTGCTTCACAATCTGTGAGTATCATAGGAATGGGGGATACCGCAGTTAAAGAATCCGGAGAAAGAGTTCAGTCCGCTCTGGTGGACTCCGGGTTTTATATGCCCGAAAAAAAGATCGTATTAAGCCTGGCACCGGCAGACAGGAAAAAGAAGGGATCCCATTTCGACCTGGCGCTGGCCGTTGCACTCCTTACAGAAGCCGGGGAGATCGCCCCAAAACGGCTTTCGGAATTCGGATTTCTCGGAGAATTGTCGCTGGGCGGAAACTTAAGACCCTGCGCCGGGATACTTCCCATGATCCTTGCCGCAAAGGCATCGGGTGTGACTCACGTGATCGTTCCCTCGGAAAACTTTGCGGAGGCACGGCTCGTCGGCGGAGTGAACATTCATGCTTTCAGGACATTAAGAGATGTAACGGATTTTCTTGAAGAAAAAAGAGACGCTTCCGGAAACTTTAATCCTTTGGAAATGAGCGTGGAGGGCAGCAATCATTTAGCACCCGATTTTTCGGAAGTCAGAGGACAGAACAGTCTCATCGATGCCATCGTACTTGCGGCAGCGGGGGGACATAATCTGTTGATGATCGGGAATCCGGGTTGCGGTAAAACTATGATTGCAAAGAGGATCCCCACTATCTTACCCAAAATGACGGAAGAAGAAGCTCTCGAAGTAACAAAGATCCACAGTATTTCAGGGCTTGTCCCTCCCGGTGGCGGACTTCTTGAAACAAGACCCTTCCGCTCCCCTCATCACAATGTATCTCTGAATGCCCTGATAGGGGGCGGGGCAAATGCCATGCCCGGTGAGATCTCTCTTGCCCACAACGGTGTACTTTTTCTGGATGAGCTGGGGGAATTTTCAACGGTCGCTCTGGATGCCCTCCGTCAGCCCCTGGAAGACAGGCAGGTGGTGATCTCGAGAGTTAATTACACCAACCGCTATCCCGCGAGTTTCATGTTTGTTGCGGCCATGAACCCCTGCCCCTGCGGCTTCTATCCGGGTCCGAAATGCCGATGCTCGGATTACGAGATCGTAAAATACAGAAACAAAATATCAGGTCCGATTTTGGACCGTATAGACATTCAAAAGCAAGTAATGCCTGTAGACCTTTTCGAACCTGAACTTTCTGCTCCTGCCCCTTCCTCGGCCGAACTCCGTTCAAGAGTCGAAAACGCGAGAAAGATCCAGCAGAAGCGTTTTTCAACCCTTTCCGGTATAGCTTGCAACGCTCAGATGACAGGCAGTATGATCGATGAATTCTGTAAACTTGACGCTGAAACCACCGCCTTTTTAAGAAAAGCCTGCGAGAAATTCGGCTATTCCGCCCGTGTGATCCATAAACTCCTCCGTATGGCCCGCACAGCAGCGGATCTTGCAGCAGAAGATAACATAAGAAAGGAAGACGTGGCCTTTGTTTTACACTGCCGTGACCTTGACAAGAGTAACGGCCGGATGATGGTGGTGTGAGTCAATGGGGACGGTTCTTTTTGACTCATAATTTCACTTACCTACACTACGCAGCCTACACCGCTGTCACATCATTCTTAAACATGAGGAGGATTAGAAATGCCAAGAAAAAGCAGAAATACTGCCTTAACAGAATGGATGCATATAATAATACGTGGCATCAACAGGGAAAACCTGTTCTATGACAAAGAGGATTATGAGCGCTTTATCTCAACTATGAAACGGTATCGGCGCGAAACGAATTATGAGCTTGCAGCCGGATGCTGTATGTCAAACCATGTTCATCTTCTTATAAACCCAAGAAACAACACTCCGGGCAAGCTCCTTCAAAAGATACTTGTAAGTTACTCTGCCTATTATAATAAGAAATATGATCGCGTCGGGCATGTTTTTCAGGATCGCTTTAGGAGCGAGTCAATAAATGATTATCGCACTTTGGTCATCGTCGCAAGATATATCTATCGGAACCCCGAAAAGGCCGGTATCTGTAAAGCAAAAGAATATCCGTACACCTATCTTCCGCTGGACGGACCTCTTTCAGAGTTTTTTGCTTCCCAACAACAGTTTACCGATTTCCTTGAAACCGATAACGCAGACCGATGCCTTGAATACGACTCGAAATCAAGCTATAAAGATGATGAAGCGATAAAGATAATAATCAATGTTTCCGGGGAAAACAATCCACAAAACATACAAGGATATGAAATAAAAGCTCGTGACCGCATTCTTCATAAACTAAAACTCGAGGGATTAACAGTCAGGCAAATTTCAAGACTTACGGGACTAAATCGCAATATAATCCAACGAGCGTGAGTCAAAAAGAACCGTCCCTATCGACTCATTTACTGTATCCGTTGGGATTCATGCTCTGCCATTTCCAGCTGTCTGCGCACATCTCGTCGATGTTCTTCTCAGCTTTCCAGCCCAGTTCATTCCATGCTTTCTCTGCATTTGCCCAGTTTGCTGCGATGTCTCCGTCACGGCGACCCACAACTTCAAAGGGGATCTCTTTTCCGCAGGCTCTGGAGAAAGCAGCGATAACCTCTTTAACACTGTATCCTTTTCCTGTGCCCAGATTATAGACGGACACTTCGGCTTTTTCGGAAAACTTCTTAAGTGCTTTTACATGCCCTTTTGCCAGATCGACAACATGGATGTAATCTCTTACGCCGGTTCCGTCCGGTGTATCGTAATCATCTCCGAAGATCCTGATCTTATCAAGCTTGCCCACAGCAACCTGTGCAATATAAGGTACAAGATTGTTGGGAATGCCCTTGGGATCTTCTCCGATGAGTCCGCTCTCATGGGCTCCGATGGGGTTAAAGTACCTGAGGAGGACAACACTCCACTCGGGATCTGCCGTATGAAGATCCGTAAGGATCTGTTCAAGCATGCTCTTTGTCCATCCGTAGGGATTTGTACATTCTCCCTTGGGTGTCTTTTCCGTCACGGGAATAACTGCGGGATTTCCGTAAACAGTTGACGAAGAACTGAAGATGATCTTCTTCACATTGTGTTTTCTCATGGCCTCGCAGAGACGGATGGTTCCGGTGATATTGTTATTGTAGTATTCAAGAGGCTTTTTTACCGACTCACCCACTGCTTTGAGTCCCGCAAAATGGATCACGGCATCTATCTTTTTCTTATCAAATATCTCGTTGAGCTTTTCTTCGTCCAAAAGATCCGCTTTATAAAATACGGGAGTTGTACCTGTGATCTTTCCGATCCTTTCCACTGCCACTTCACTTGAATTGCACAAGTTGTCAACGATCACAACCTCATGTCCCGCTTTGATGAGTTCCACGCAGGTGTGGCTTCCGATGTATCCGGCGCCTCCGGTTACAAGTATACGCATATGTCTGCCTCCTCTTGATTTTTAAGCGATACGACAATTCTTGTCTTTTCGCTTCCGCCAGTTAGTTTCTTTTTCGAGTTTGAATTTATCACAGGTAAGCATTTGTGTCAACATTTTTGTTTTAAAACAAAAATGTTGTTTTAATTAACAAAGCTTAATGAGCATATAACGGGGTCCCTCCCCCACTTCGTGGCGGTCCTCCCCGTTATCATTAGTAGCGTAGCGGATTGCAAATTCACGACAATGGGGAGGGCCCCCATCGTATGAGCGTTAGGGCGGTGTGAACAGTAACAATTAACACCTCTTCTTGACTTTGCGCAACTTTTTTGGTAATATTGCGCAAGCACAAATTTACGTAAAAATCTTCCCCAAACCCTCTCAAAGCATCGCGAAATGCCTATTAGATAATAGCATTTGAAGTATATTACGTCAAACTCAAAATACAGCGGTGTTACCAAACAGTGCCCGGAGGAAATATATGCCCAGAATCACCATCGCCGATGTAGCGGAAGCTCTCGGCATCTCGAAAACCACAGTATCCCGTGCAATTTCAGGAAAGGGACGGATCAGCGAAGAGACTGTAAGAAGGGTCAAAGAATACATTGAGGTAAATGACTACAAGCCCAATGTCATCGCCAAGAGCCTTGCCCAGTCAAAAACCTTCAACATCGCCATGATCCTGCCTGCAGACTGCAATATCTCGGAGCTCCCCTTCTTCCAGAGCTGCATGTATGGAGTGTGCGAAGCAGCAGCCGCCCGAGACTACGATGTTCTTGCTGTCTACACCATGGGAAATGAGACCAAAAACCTGGAGCGGATACTGATCAACAACAAGATCGACGGTGTCATTTTAAGCCGTACAATGGTGGATGACGAACTGATCAAAGAAGTGAGGAAGCGCAACATCCCTTTTGTTGCCATCGGAGCAACAGAGGACGACAACATAGTAAGGGTTGACCATGACCACAGAAGTGCCTGCCGCGAGCTCACTTCACTCATTCTGCAGAACTCCGGCGACCGCATCGCTCTGATCGGCGGAAACAACACGCATATGGTTACCAGACTCCGCTACCTGGGCTTCACGGACGCTTTTAAGGCAGACGGACGCTCCATCCGTCCCGACCTCATCTTCCTGAATGCAGAAACAACGGATTCCATCGATGAGATCACCGAGGAGCTCCTTATAAAAGAAGCCGAATGCATAGTTTGTATGGACGACATGATCTGTTCCCGTGTTCTTCAGAAACTCACAAAGGACAGAGTTTCCGTTCCCGGAAAAGTCAAGGTCGCATCCTTCTACAATTCCAGTCTTTTGGCTACTCATGTTCCCGCAGTCACCACTCTTGAATTTGATGTTAAAAAGCTGGGGGAGACGGCGGCCAACGTCCTTTTGGACCTCATCAACGGCGTAACTGTTCCTCCCGTAACACTGCTTCCATACAGGGTCAATGTCAGGGAGACAGTCTAAAAGGGGCTGAAAGTCTCATTTTTTAGCGAAATATTATACTCTTTTTATACGGACCGGCCTGCTTTTTTTCTTCACAATTGGAAACAGGTATGTTAGAATGTTAGTGTCCATATATATAATACGACGAAACGGATTATAGAGGCAGATCTTTAATGAATAAAATCGAACGAAAAGTAATATACAGTCTTATAGGTATCGGAGTTTTCTGTCTGGTGATGCTTTTCGGCGGAGTAACCGAGTACGTTGAAGGCGTTACCATAAAGGGCATCATCACCGGAGAAGGTCCGACACCGACTCCCACGCCCTATTACACCCCGACCCCCACAAACACTCCGACGCCGACGGCCACTTACACACCTACACCCACCTTCACGCCGACGCCGACTCCCACTGATACACCCACACCCACTTTCACGCCGACGCCCACAAACACTCCGACACCCACAAACACTCCGACGCCGACACCAACCCCGATCTTTTATGATCCGGGCATAGCTTTAACCGATGTCTATGCTTCATCGAGGCTCAACATCAGATCTTCCATGAGCACGGCAAGCAGTTCAAACATCATCGGTAAGCTGAACTACGGAAGCTATTCGGTCATCCTTGAAGACCTGGGTGACTGGTTGAAGATCTCAACAGGAACCATCAAAGAAGGTTACATTTCGAAGGAATTTACCATCACAGGATACGAAGCCGCAAAGATCCTTGATTCTGACAGGAGCGAGGACGGAAAACGGGTCGTAAGTGCCAAGCTCACGACCGCAGTCAAGTGCAGGTTGACACCGGAGCAAAATGCAAAATCCGACGGTCAGCTTTCCAAAAATACGGTTGTATCCGTTGATTTCACAAAGAGCTTCGGCTCAGGAAATGAGGGCTGGCTCAGAGTTACAACGGCAGAAGGCAAAACCTGCTACGTTCAGGGCAAGTACCTTAAGTTCACCTATACTTACGAAACCGGTCTTACGCTGAATGAGATCGCAGCCCTCGCAATGGACATCAAGGTAAAGCAGGCATATATGAACAGGCAGGTTACCTCCATTCCCACCGTAAACCGCGGTCATACCACCGACATGACGGATGAGGATTTCTACCTTTTTGCAACGATCATCGCAACAGAAGCCGGAGATCAGGATTACGAAGGTATGCTTGCTGTAGCAAATGTCATCATCAACCGCATGGAGCTGGGCTGGTGGAACGACAAGAATCCTGCTACCAGTGCACTGCACGACGTGGTCTACGCCAAGGGGCAGTTTGACGGAGCAAGCGATCACCTTGTGAACAAGGTTCAATCCTCCGGAGTACTTGACCGCAACCCGATCTACTATCAGGTTGCACGAGATGCCTGCAACGGCATTAACAACATCGGAAACTACTACTTCTTCCGAACCGAGAGCAGCGCTCTCAGACGTTCCGACACTAACGGAGTTTACGATTGTCCTCTGCTTCACTTCGACGATTTCTACATCGTTGGTGATCCGGACACCAACCGCCACGTCTTCTATCACAGAACAGACTGGTAATTAAATAAGACAGCAACCATCAAGACTGCAGACCCTGCTCTGCAGTCTTTTTTATAATTATGTCGATTTATGGAAATTTGTATATTTTTTAGACTTTTTTAAAAATCTGTTGACAAAAAAATTCATATATGGTATTTTCAACACGTGCTTAACGAATCGGGCACAAATATTAAAGAAAGAGAGGTAAGCTGAAATGACAATGATTCGAGTTAATGTATTTAAATACGCGGATAATGACCGTAACCTTACCTCGGTATCACTTTCATTTTAAATCTGTAAAAATGAATCTTTTACCGTGGTAATCAATTTGCCACGGTATTTTTATATCTATTTTTATCTGAATCCCGTGGCGCAAGCAACTTTATTGGCTAAACATTCTTACGCAAGGGGGACACCCATGAAAAAACTAATTAAATACGTACTGAAGTACTGGTACAGGTACATTTTTGCCATTTCCTGTCTTGTTATCGGTACAATCTTTGACGACATCAGACCGCAATACATAAAGGATATTGTCGACAAAGTCATCGGCGAGGGAAAGATCGAGCTTCTCCCCCGTCTCCTGCTCATCATCGCTGGTATCGGAATTCTCAGGACTTTTACGCAATATTTTAAAGAATACACTTTTGACGTTACGGGTATCAGAGTCGGAAATGACGTTCGTTTCGACCTTTTTAAACACATACAGAAGCTTTCGCTTAACTATTTTGACAAAGCAAACACCGGAGAACTGCTTGCCAGAATGAAGAACGACATCGACGCCCTGGCATTCGGAGGCGTTGGTTTCATCGTCATGCTGGCCATAGAGATCGTTCTCCATGTAGGCATAGTTATCTACTTCATGTTCAGGCTCTCTCCGACCCTTGCCATCTTCCCGCTCTGCATTCTGCCTGTGGGGATCTTCCTTGCAGTCATTCTTGAAAAGAAGCTGGACAAGGTTTACGACGATCTCAGTGAAGAAAACGCAAAGATGAACACCGTTGCTCAGGAAGACATTGCCGGAGTGCGGACTGTTAAGGCATTTTCGAGAGAAAAATACGAGTTGGAGAAATTCCGCAGCCACAATAAAGAGTACTACTCTCTCAGCATGAAGCTTTCCAAGGTGCTTGTTCGTTACGAGCCTCTTTTTGACCTTATCACAAAGCTCCTTCCCATCGGAGCCATCCTCATCGGAGGACGGATGGTGATCAACGGAGACATCTCACTTGGTGGTCTTGCGGCCTTCATCATCTATTGTGATTCCCTGGTTTGGCCCATGGAATGCATCGGATGGGTCAGCAACGAGATCGCATCGGCCTTTGCGTCCTACAAGAAGATCAAAAAGGTTGCAAACGAGGTTCCTTTGATAACCGATCCCGCTGATCCCACTGTCATTGATCATGTAACGGGAGCCGTTACTTTTGATAACGTATCCTTTAAGCTTGATAACAAGGACATACTTAAAAACATCTCATTCTCGCTGCCTGCAGGAAAAACCTTGGGCATAATGGGAGCGACCGGTTCGGGAAAAACTTCCATCCTCACCCTTCTCTTCCGTTTCTATGATGCGGATACAGGAAGCATAAAGCTTGACGGCGTGGACATTAAGGATCTGTCTCTCACTCAGCTCAGGCAGAGCATAGCTCAGGTTTCACAGGATGTGTTCCTTTTCTCCGACACCATCAGCGAAAATGTGCGTTTCGGTAAACACGACGGAACATCGGACGAGACCGTGCACAAATGCCTCGAAATGGCAAGAGCATCGGAATTTGTGGACAATCTTTCCGAGAAAGAGGAAACAGTTATAGGAGAAAGAGGTGTGGGACTTTCAGGCGGACAGAAGCAAAGGATCTCCATCGCAAGAGCTCTGGCAAAAAATGCCCCTGTCCTTGTCCTTGACGATTCCACTTCCGCTCTCGACACCGAAACAGAGCTTGAGATCCAGGGTGTACTGGATTCATTGCAGGATACCACAAAGATCATCATCGGACACCGCATTTCCGCTGTCAGAAAGGCAGATGAGATCATCGTCCTTCAGGACGGTGCAATCGCGGAACGCGGTACACATGAAGAACTTCTCGCCCTCCGCGGCTTATACTATGAAACTTATTGCGCACAATACGGGGAGGTGGCATAATGGCCGTCAATTCAACAAAAAAAGACGAGAATACAGCTCTTGCGGATAAGACAAGAACTATCCTCCGTCTTGCAAAATATCTTTTAAAATACAAGGGGACCATCGCGCTGGTGCTGACAGTTATCGGTGTAGCAACAGCCATCATCCTTGTTAACCCGCTCATCATCGAGTATGCCATCAATGAGTGCATTCCCGATAAAGATTACGATACTCTTTACAAGGTCGCTCTTGTGGCTTTGGGTCTTAACCTTCTGCTCTTCGTGATGGTCAAGACACGTATGTACCTCATGTCCATGATCTCAAACAAGATCCTGGTAACCATCCGTGATGAGCTTTACACCCATCTTCAAAAGCTGGGACTTAAGTTTTACGACAGTCTTCCCGCCGGAAAGATCCTTTCCAGAGTCATAGAAGATGTAAACTCTCTGAAAGGGGTACTGCAGGATCTTGTTACAACACTGCTCCCCCAGTTCATCACCCTTTCAGCCGTTGTGATCATCATGTTCATAAAGAATCCGATCCTGGCAGCGGCTACCCTCATTTCAACGCCCATCCTTATTGCAGGTCTTTTGTTCATTAAGGTCAAGTGTTCAACACTTTGGCACATACACAGCAAAAAGTCCTCAAACCTTTCGGGCGTTATCCACGAAGATGTTTCGGGAATGAGAATAATCCAGGGTTTTGCTGCAGAGAAAGAGACCGCAGGTTCATTTGATACCGCTGTTAAGGAGCATCAGGATTCTTTCCGTGACGCGGTAAGGATCGGTGACCTTTTCAACTCCATCATTGAATTTACAACCATGTTATCCACGATCTGCATGTACTTCGTCGGAGTTAAATTCCTGGGCATCAGATCCGAAAGCGTGGGTACTCTCACTGCTTTCTCAATGTATGCGGGCATGATCTGGCAGCCCATTTCACAGCTTGGAAATCTTTACACCAACCTGGTAAGAAATGTGGCCAGAGCCAACAGGATCTTTGAAGTCATCGACACCGAGCCTGAAGTATTTGACAGGGAGGGCGCCACGGAACTTCCGGAGATTTCCGGACAGGTGGAGTTTAAAAACGTTTCCTTCTCCTATGATGACAAAAAAGGCGTTCTCGACAATGTAAGCTTCACAGTTAAACCCGGCGAAACCATCGCCCTGGTGGGCCCTACCGGAGCGGGCAAATCCACCATAGCGAACCTCATCAGCCGATTCTATGACATAAAGCAGGGGCAGATCCTTATTGACGGTCACGACCTCACTTCCGTTACAGTGGAAAGTCTCCGCAAACAGATGGGTGTCATGACTCAGGACAACTTCCTTTTCACAGGCACCATCGCGGACAATATCCGCTACGGAAAGCTTGATGCAACACAGGAAGAGATCGAAGCCGCCGCAAAGGCGGTCAATGCCCACGACTTCATAATGAAGCTGGAAAAGGGTTACGACACCGAACTTCAGGAACGCGGCGCAGGACTTTCCGTCGGACAGCGTCAGCTTCTTGCCTTTGCAAGGACCATGGTTTCCATGCCCAAGATCCTGATCCTGGACGAAGCAACCTCTTCCATTGATACTCAAAACGAGATCATGGTTCAGAAGGGAATCGCTGAGCTTTTAAAGGGCAGAACTTCCTTTGTTATCGCCCATCGTCTTTCGACCATAAAAAATGCAGACCGTATCTTTGTCGTAGATCACGGCTGTATCGTCGAAGCGGGTTCCCACAACGAACTGATGGCGCAGAAGGGTGAGTACTACAACCTTTGTCAGGCTCAGATGGCATAAGATCATAACGCAAAAAGCCCGCATCACAAGTACGGGCTTTTTCTATGTCTCAAATTCCGGTATAAAACTTTCTTTAGCTGTATCACCTTCCTGTATGAAGGCGTTGGTGATCCCCAGTTCCAGGGCGTAATCCACCAGCCGGGCATATTCTCTCTTGGTTACCTTCCTGTTCAGTTCCCTGAATTCCTCGGGTATCTTAAAGGGAGTGTACTGATTCATGAGCGAAATGTAGACCGAATCACCGTAGGTCTTGTAGATGTACTCCACACAGGCCTTGGATTCCTTTACATGTCCGGGAAGAAGCAGGTTTCTGACGATGATCCCTTTCTTCATCATTCCCCGTTCATCAAATTCAGGATCTCCCACCTGACGGAACATTTCAGCTATGGCCTTTTTTGCGATCTCCGGGTAATCTGCGGCATTTGAGTATCTCGCCGCAAGTTCCGGTGTAATGTATTTAAAGTCCGCGAGATATATGTCTATGAAGCCCTCCATTTCCTTAAGGACTTCCGTATCGTCATAGGAAGAAGTGTTTGCCACAACAGGTATCTTAAGCTTCTCTTTCACAAGCAGCAGGCTTTCCCTTATCTGCCTGTAGTAATGAGAGGGCGTCACAAGGTTTATGTTATTCGCTCCCATTTGCTGAAGTCTTAAGAATTCCTTTCCCAGTTCTTCCTCAGTTACTTCTCGCCCAACTGCCGCTCTTGAGATCTCCTTGTTCTGGCAATAGACACACCGAAGATTGCAGCCCGAGAAGAAAACGGTTCCCGAACCTTCTTCTCCTGACAAACACGGCTCTTCCCAAAAGTGAAGAGCCGCCCTTGAAATCATTATTCTGTTTGAAACTCCGCAATAACCTACTCTTCCGCGTCCGGATCCTTCTCCGTCTCTTCGGATAATGTCACTGCTTCTGTCTGCTCCGCACTTTCGGGGGCAGGAATAACACTGAATCTCATGCATAATACAAATAATACGATACCTGCTAAAAGAATAAAGATCGAAATGAACTGCGATGTTGAAAGTGCTCCCACCGCACCTCTTTCAATGTCTCCGCGGAAGATCTCGATGATGAAACGTCCTATGCTGTAAAAGATCAGGTAGAAGGCCGAAACCACTCCCGGTTTCTTGAAAAACCTTGAGATCACAAATACAAGCACAAAGAAATTAAGGAAATTGGCTATCGAGGACATTATCTGTGTCGGATAAAGCCAAACATTGTTTGGTGCAAACAGGGATTCTGTAAAGGTGATGTGGATCGCGCCTTTTGTGGGTGCTCCGTAACAGCAGCCCGCCAGCAGGCAGCCGATACGGCCGAAGCCCTGGGCAATGGCAATTTCCGGAAGAACCAGATCGAACCATTCCAGTGTGTTTAATTTCTTGATCCTGCAATAGATTATGCAGACGATGGATCCGCCGATGATCCCGCCGTAAACAACAAAGCCGTTGGTGATGTTTAACAGTATTTTGGGATTCTCTATGATAGATCTGATCTCAACTATATAATAAAGGAGTTTTGCTCCGACAGCGCCTCCGATGGCTGCCAGCATCGCAAGATTGAACGCTGTATCAGGGTCTTTCCCTCTTTTCTTTACACGCTGCTCAAGGACAATGTAAGCTACTATGATACCGATGGCGATCATCAGTCCGTAACCGTGTATGGTCAGGGGGCCAATCTTAAACAATTCGTTTTTCATGCATTGATCTCCTCTTTGATCGAATAAAGGTGGTGTCCGAAGACACCACCTTAATATACTATATATAAGTTTTTTTGGCAATCCTGTTTCTTATTCCACTGTCCTACAATTGTTTCCTTACGAAATCATTGCCTTCTTTGGGCTGACAGAGTATATTCGTATTTTTAATAATCCGGCTATCGAAGTCAACACCACCGCTACAATAATCAGCATGAACAAAACGACTCTTATCGATACGTGAAACACAGTTATCGGAAATCCTATTTCTTCAGAGTATCCGCTGTTCAAAACATCGCAGATAACCTTTGTAGTAATGATTGAAACAATAGATGAGATAAACTGAATTAAAGTAATTCCCCCCAAATAGCATTTAAAGATGTAAGAATCTCTAATGCCCATTGCTTTAAGTATTCCAAGCTTTCTTGATATGCCTTTCATTGCATATGCCAGAAGAAGCCCTTCTACAACTACCGCAAATACAGAAACAAATAACGGGATCAGATTTTTTAAACCTTTAGCCCCGGACATTCCAATGCTTTCCGAGCATCCAACCACATCATAATCTGCCAAATTGATATCTGAAGTGATCTCTCTGTAACTTTCTTCCGATTCTTTTGTCGGGAGATAGATCCACACGACATTCGGAGCAACATTTTCCTGCGTTTCCGCTTCAAATAGAACAGAGTAATCAAACCTGGCACCGGTAGAGTTTAGTATCCCAACGACTGTATAAGGAATTTCTGTCAATTCTCCGGTAACGTCGAAGAACATCTTCCCACCGGTTACCTCATTTCCAAGATCGATAGAGTAAACAGTATCCCCTACTTTAATCCCCGCTATGTTTGCAAGATATCCTCCCAATATAATTTCCTTTTTGCCTTTTTCCGGAACACGTCCTTCGTAAATGAATTCCTTTATGACTTCTTCAAGAAAATCGTGCTCACATGCATAACGCATATACTCGTCTCCCACGAGTTGTCCCGGCCTTGTGATCGATAATGAATATCTCACAGTGAACTGATATACCTTTGCATCTTTTGAAAGCTTGGACTTAAGATTACTTGCAAAAGAATCAGAAATATTCTCATACATTCTCGAAAAACTTCTGCTCACCTGTCCTGAAAAGGTCACATTGGGCGCAAGTTTGGTATAGGATTTTTCCGATGTAAATGTCAAAAGAACGCATATCAGGAAAGTAGAAAGCAGTGTCATGATCATAAAAAAGACCGTTTTCCCTATTCCGCCAAACAATTCCTTAATAAAAAGCTTTAGCTTCATCACTTCTCCCCTAAAGACAAACGATTTCGTCACAAATATTGTCAAAAACAGACGTGTGACACGTAACCATAACCATTCTTGTTGTTTTAAGTACCTTCATAATATCAAAGATGATCTGCGCATTCCCCTCATCAACATTTGAAATCGGTTCATCGAAGATAAAAACCTCAGCATCCTTCAGAAGCGCTCTTGCAAATGCAACTCTTTGCTTTTCTCCGCCTGAGAGTTCTGCGGTTCTGTGATATTTTCTGTGCGATAGATTCATCTTTTGAAGCAGGTCATCAATTCTCTTCTCATCGAGCTTCTCATCAGTATCTTCATAAACCAACCGAAGATTCTCATATACAGATAGATTCTCAAAAAGAGCATAGTCCTGAAATACAAAGGAATACTCGGCTTTTCGGATATCACACAGAACACCCGGCTTTGTAAAATCTATTTCCTTACCATTTAACAAAAGCTTCCCGCTGGTAGGTTTGTCCAGCAGACCAAGAATACTCAGCAAAGTGGTTTTTCCTTTCCCCGATGCCCCCTTTAAGAGATACATTTTTCCTGACTCAAAGACGTGATTGAATTCCTTGATAACTTCTATACTGTTTTTTCCCTTTTGATACACTTTTCCCAAATCCAACGCCTGAATTATCATTGTTTACTTCCTTATTATCATTGATGAGCCCATATTTGATTGACTCTTGACCATAAAGCAATTTAGTGCTTCATCATATTAGCACAGTTCTCAAAAAAACAACACCGCAGATATGTCTTTTTTATTTTTCTCGGCACGCCTCTGCGGTGGACAGATATAAAAATGACATCATCCTTGAAGAAGCCGGAGAAGAATATGGGAGATATATGACAACGTATCGAAGATCTTAGAAAAAAAGGCCGATAGAGAGACTAAAGTCTACACTATCGGCTCTTTAAGTTCAAGATGGTGTCTGAACTGTAACAGCAGAATCTATTGTTTTTTTTTCTAATTCAGAACTTCCTTGACTGTCTTTACAACGTTCTCTGTTGTGAAACCGAACTTAGGGAAGAGCACGGAGTAAGGAGCGGAAGCGCCGAAGCCCTTCATTGTAACTGTCGCGCCGTCAAGGCCAACGTACTTGCCCCAGCCGAAGTCGGAAAGTGCTTCAACAGCAACTCTTGCACGAACATTCTTGGGAAGTACTTTGTTTCTGTATTCTTCGGACTGCTCTTCGAAAACGTCTGTGGAGGGCATGGATACAACTCTCACGTCGATGCCTTCCTTAATGAGCTCAGCCTTGGCGTTCACTGCCAGCTGAACCTCGGAACCTGTAGCGATGATGATCGCATCGGGTGTAGCCTTCTCGGAATCCTGAAGGATGTATCCGCCCTTGAGAGCTTCCTTGGATGAACCCTTAAGCTGAGGAAGATTCTGACGGGTGAGTACAAGTGCCGTAGGTGTCTCCTTGGATGTTACTGCCGAGTACCATGCTGCGATGGTCTCTGTAGCATCTGCGGGACGGAACACATGGAAGTTGGGAAGCGCACGGAGCATAGCAAGCTGCTCGATGGGCTCATGTGTAGGTCCGTCTTCTCCGACACCGATGGAGTCATGAGTAAAAACGTAAGCTGTAGGCACTTTCATGATGGATGAAAGTCTTGCCATGGGCTTTGTGTAATCTGAGAACACGAAGAATGTGGATACAAAACCACGAAGTCCGTGAAGTGTGATTCCGTTTCCGATGGCTGTCATTGCGATCTCACGTACACCGAAGTGCATGTTTCTTCCCGTTCTGTCTTCTGCGGAGAAATCGCCCATGTCCTTCATGTAAGTCTTAGTTGAAGGAGAAAGGTCGGCAGCGCCGCCGAAAAGTCCGGGAACCTTTGTCTTAAGTCTGTTGATGACTGTTCCGGAAAGGTTTCTTGTAGCTTCCGGCTTGTCTTCAAATGCCCAGAAATCAGCATCATCGATCAGAGGCTTTGCGATGTCGAGATCGAACTCCTCATCCCAAGCTTTCTTCATTTCAGGGAACTTAGCGCAGTAATCCGCGAACATCTTCTTCCACTCGTCTTCAGCGGGAGCAAGGCTCTTTGTGACAGCCGCATAATTATCGTAAACTTCCTGAGGTACAAAGAAAGGCTCCTGTGAAGGCCAGCCGAGATTTTCCTTGAGAGCTGCAACGTTCTCGTCTCCGAGAGGCTCTCCGTGAGCGGACGCCTTGCCCTGCTTTGCGGGACATCCGAAACCGATCTGAGTCTTGCAGATGATGCAGGAAGGGCGCTCCTTGTCAGCCTTTGCTTCATCAATTGCACGTCCTACGGCATCCATATCATTTCCGTTATCAACTACGATGACCTGGAAACCATATGCTTCCATTCTCTTTGCAACATCCTCGGTGAAAGCGATGTCTGTGCTTCCCTCGATGGAGATCTTGTTTGAATCGTAGATGATGATGAGTTTTCCAAGCTTTAATGTGCCCGCAAGTGAGAATGCTTCGTGGGAAATGCCTTCCATCATACATCCGTCGCCGCCCAGGGCATATGTATAGTGATCAACCACCGGGAATCCGGGCTTGTTGAACTTTGCTGCGAGATGAGCTTCTGCGATAGCCATACCCACTGCCATGCCCATACCTGCACCGAGAGGTCCTGTTGTTGCTTCAACGCCTCTTGTGTGACGGTACTCGGGATGACCGGGTGTAAGGGAATCCAGCTGTCTGAACTGCATAAGATCTTCCTTCTTGAGTCCGTAGCCGAACAGGTGAAGAAGGGAATAGAGAAGTGTTGAGCCGTGTCCGCCGGAAAGGATGAAGCGGTCTCTGTCAGCCCAGTCGGGATCTGCGGGATTGTGCTTTAACTTCTTTGCCCAGAGTTCATACGCAATGTCAGCGCATCCCAAGGGAAGTCCGGGATGTCCCGATTTTGCCTTCTGAACTGCATCTGCCGCAAGTACACGGATAGCATTTGCGGACATCTGATCGATCTTGTTTGCCATTTGTTATCTCCTTTAATGATACTTTTGATCTATGTTTTCTTTTTTATTGAAAACTATTTATCTCCGAAAACAGCTCTGTAGTCGTTCTGGAACTTGATGATACCTTCGTTTGTGAGAGGATGCTTTGTCATCTGCTCGATAACCTTGTAAGGAACTGTTGCGATGTCAGCGCCTGCAAGTGCGCAGTCCGTAACATGGATGGGATTTCTTACGGATGCTGCGATGATCTCTGTCTTGATGTCGTAGATCTCGAAGATCTCGGAAATTGTTCTGACAAGATCGATACCGGGCATGGAAATGTCGTCAAGTCTTCCCAGGAAGGGTGAAACATAGGTAGCGCCTGCACGTGCTGCAAGAAGTGCCTGGTTAGCCGAGAAAATGAGAGTAACGTTTGTCTTAACGCCTTCCTTGCTGAGAACCTTAACTGCCTTAAGGCCTTCAACTGTCATGGGGATCTTTACTACCATGTTGGGATGGATCTTTGCGATCTCTCTTCCTTCTGCGATCATGCCTTCAGCGTCAACTGTAGTAGCCTTGACTTCTCCGCTGATGGGGCCGTCAACGATACTTGTGATCTCCTTGATGACTTCCTTGAAATCTCTTCCTTCCTTTGCAATGAGAGAAGGGTTTGTTGTAACACCGCAGATAACACCCATGTCATTTGCTTTTCTGATCTCATCTACGTTTGCTGTGTCGATAAAAAACTTCATTTCTTTGTCCTCCTGAGACTATGTGTATAATTATTTTTTTCTATGCATGATCAGTGACTATAATGACCTGTAATTATGCATTTAGCGCCTAAATCATATCCCACAAGATTTTTGAGGTCAACACATTCGTTGCTTAATAATTACCATTTTTTATCAAAGTGTCCAAAGATGGATTATAGCATATATCCTTCTCACTTTCAAATAAAAAGAGACAGCCCTCATGGCTTTCTCTGCCTTTGGCTGTCTCTTTGATCTTTGTATTTAATTTCCTGCTGCTTCAAACAGTTTTGCAATGTCTTCCACCGAGAGATTTGCATTCGGATTTGAAAGATCCACACCTGTAGCTGATGCCAGCGCAGCTTCCGAAGTATCCTTTTTCTCCGGTTCGGGCTCGGGTTCAGTCTGGGGCTCCGGTACAGTTTCCTCGATCACAGGTTCTTCTATTACTGATTCCTCGATCACCGGCTCTTCGATCACCGGTTCTTCAGGAATATCCGGGATTTCGATGGGAGTTTCTTCTATCAGTGTTTCCTCAATCGGAGTTTCTTCTGTAGGTGTTTCTTCTGTCAGAATCTCCTCGATCACAGGTTCCTCTGTCACCAATTCCTCAGGAATGTCAGGGATCTCGATGGGAGTCTCTTCGATAGGTGCTTCTTCGATCACCGGCTCTTCAAATACGGACTCTTCGATGACAGGTTCTTCCGTAACTCTTTCTTCTATTACGGATTCCTCGATCACCGGTTCTTCAAATACAGATTCTTCAACTGCAGTTTCCTCAGCATCCGGGATCACGATGGGAGTTTCGTCGATTACAGTTTCGTTTTCCTCAAAGACAGGTTCTTCGATCACGGGCTCTTCGATCTCAGGTTCGGAAGCCATGATTGCATCGATGGCACTTTCATCTATAACATCCTTGGGAAGAAGATCGCTGAATGCGAATTCTTCTGTATCTGTCTCTTCCTCTTCATCTTCAAAGAGACTGTCATCCGGAACGTAATCCTCCGGAACTTCCGGTGCCATTACCACATTTCTCCGCCCTGCGGGGATCCTGGTTGCAAGTTCTTCAAGAGTGGCCTTTTCACTGAGAGCCATCTGTCTGGCATTCTCTTTGTTGAACTTGATCATTGTCTTCACACCGGCGTTCTGCTCAATGATCACCTTATCGATCTTGAACTGCATTTTTGAAAGGTGGTTTTCCTGGGATTCCGCATTTTTCTTCATTGCAGCGAACATCGCCCGGCTGGTCCTGTCAAGGCTTGAAACCTGTTCCTCTATCTTTTTCTTGAATTCCTCGTCTGCTTTTTTTCTGTCTTCCTCCCTGACTCTGTCCAATTCTTCCTGTGCTCTGGTCAGCTCATCGAAGATGTCATCCTTACCTCCGAACATGGAATCCAGGAATAGAAATGCCGCTATCATCAGAAGTCCGCAGGCTATCCCCACAACCCAGTAGATGTCATGAAATTCCAGCAGTACGAAGATCGCTATGAAGCATGCAGCCGCAAAAAACATTCCGGAGATCACTTTTTTTCCGGCATCGTTCTTTTTCGGCGTTTTTCCTTTTTTTCCTGTACCGAAAACTCTGTCTTTAAAATTTATCTTCTTCATAAATTACTCCCATATGCAGCATATTTTTCAGTAAACCCTATAGTCTGTATAGTATATCGTCCTTTTAATTCATATATTATAGCCCATTTTCCGATTTAGCACAATTTTTAAACTCTTAATTTTGGTTCTTGCCTTTTTTGGAATTTCAGTCTATAATCTCTCTTGTTCGTTCCTTTAGTTAAATGGATATAACGGGTCCCTCCTAAGGATCAGTTGTGGGTTCGATTCCCGCAGGGAACGTTTTTTTATTTCCGCCGACCCGGCGGTTTTTTTATTCCTCGTCCTCGTAATAAGCCTTGATCCTGATGGGCTGATTGTAATCTCCGAAGTTCTCTCCGAAAAGTGTGCATCCTCCCGGATTCTTCGCATCCTTGGGAACTTCGATCTTAAAAGCAATGTAGGAATTGTAGTTTATGTTCAGATCTTCCACCGTAACATCTGAGATCCTGTTTGTCCCGTCTATAAAAGTCCCCTCCGAATTCACGATGAGAGTCTTCAAAAGTCCGTACTGATTTAACGTGTCCGGCCACCAGTTGGGAGAAACGTATCCTTTCCTTGCGCCGTAATCTCCGGGACTCACCCACATTCCAAGCTTTTTCCCGTTGATCGCAAAATATATGTCCGAAGGATAGTCCTCAATGTATCCCGGCGCTTCCGACGAGATCTCAAATGAGATCTGGATCTCGGTGAGCTTCTGCCCCGCCTGAAGATGATTCGGTAGATTGTACTCGACAAATCCCGTGCCAAACCATAATATGCCTGCGTTAAAGCGTTCCGAGAAGGAGAAGACTCTCGGGTCGTCCAGGGATCCGATGATGTCCGTCACCGTGGAGATCCCGCAGGTCGGTGTCACGCATGCGTTTGTGTAATGTCCGATGCAGACATCGTCCGTATAGCATCTTCTGTTATCCTTTTCCGGCGCGAAATCCACCATGAGGCGGTTGTACCTGGGTCGCACAATCTTCATTGTGCCTCTTTTTCCCGAAGTGGTGCGGATCTTGATCAGCCCCGCTTCCTCCAGTTTTCCCACATGCATAGAGATAGCGCCGTTTGTAAGCCCCAGCGCCTCCGCCAGATCGTTCATGCTGAGGTTGTCATTTTTGTAGATCATTTCCATGATCCTGAGTCGCATCGGTGTGCTGAGAGCCTTAAAGACTGTTTCAGCTTCCATGATATTGTTAAAATAAAGCATTTTGTCCCCCTTAATAAGATTCATATATTTCTTTGATCTCTGTTGCACTCTTTACTTCGGGATAGATCACCAGTTCCGAAAGATCCCCCACCAGAGAAGGCTTGTAGGGATCTCCCCCCAGCCAGAAATTGCAGACATATCTCTGTGTGGGCACCTGACTTGTGTAAGCCACTGCTTTCCCGTCAAGATACAGGATCGCTTCTTCCGTTTCCGTATTGAAGCTCATTGCCACATGCTGCCAGACTCCTTTTTTGAATACAGGCCCTTTGGTATCGATCCAGTCCGAAGCATCCCTGGAATCTCTTATCCTGTAACAGCAGCAGTTTTCATTCCCGCTCATCGGAGCGAAGGCAATGTATCCGATCTCACACTTTATATAAAGTGCCATGGTCCATTTTTGCAATTCTTCCGCCCTGAGCCAGAAGCATATGGTCCAGCTCTCCGTTCTCAAAACTTCGTTCGGCAACCGGATGATGTTCTGTTTAACCGGCTCAGATCCGGGAAAATGGACCGCTCCCAGGTTTTCTCTCGGTCCTTTTGTAAAACTCATTTTTCCGTTAAAGCCCGCAGGTATCGTCTCCGCCACGTAGTCCCCGTCGTCGGAGAGCAGAGTCCCGTTAAAGCTGAATCTGATGGGCTTTGTCATGTTTTTCCCGTTACTGAGAGCATATTTAATGAATTCTTCTTCCGGTTCCGGCTCTTTGAAGTAAAATCCTTCAGCTTTATAACATCCGCAAGTCATCAGGAGTTTTGCCTGTTCTTCCGTTTCCACTCCCACAGCTACTATGTCCACCTTAAGATCCTTGCACAGCGTAAAGAGGTTTCTGAGTATCTTTTTTCCCCTCGGGTCCGCTGTGGCCGATCTTATAAAATCCTTATCAAACTTTACGCTGTCTATGTTCAGGTCTTTGATGGCCGTAAGAGGAGAGTAGGTCCCTCCGAAATTATCAAGGGATACCAAAAAGCCCTCTTCCTTAAGACCTTCCACCAGCTCCGTGATATTTTCCATGCTGTTGGTGTAAGTTTTTCCCGGGATCTCGATCTCCAGTCTGTTGTGGGGAACCTTGTATTTTTCCGCTATCCGGACCAGTCTTTCCTTAAAGTCCTTGATATAAAAGCTCACAGGAGAAAAATTCACCGAAAGTGTCATGCTTTCCAGCGGTGTACCCTTCCATGCCTCCTGCATCCTGCATGCCGCTTCAAACATATAAAGATCCAGCTTTGAAACCGATCCGTTCTTTTCAAATACGGGAATAAAAGTTTCCGGATTCCTTATTCCATCCAGCCAGTGGGCCCATCTCACCAGAAGCTCCGCCCCATAGACCTGCCTTGTTAGCACGTTCACCTTCGGAAGGAGGTATGGTACAAATTCATTGTGGGAATAGGCCGCTTCCATTTCTTCCTCGATCTCGCCGGATTTTTTCATTTCATCTTCCAGTGAATTAAAGATCACGCAGGAATTTTTCCCTTTTTGCTTGGCACGATACATTGCACTGTCGCATTTTTTAAGGATCTCGTCCAGATTTGCGGAGGATCTCTGGTTCACTATGATACCCACCGACAAAGTCAGCTGTCTCCGCACATCTTTTCTGAAATCCAGATCCTGTATCCCGTTCAGAACATCCGTTGCAAGTGCGATGGCTTCGGGCTCCGTCTGCCCTCCCTCGATAAACGCAACGAATTCGTCTCCGCCCATTCTGTATATACCTGTTTCCGGAAACTTCCGTTTCAGGTACGCCGCAAGGGTCTTCAGAAGCTCGTCCCCCACCGAATGGCCGTAGGCATCATTCACCTGCTTAAAGTTATCTATATCTATAAAGAAAACGGAAACCTGTGTGTTTTTACTCAGCTTGTCATAGTAGGCATACATCCCCCGCCTGTTGGGCAGCTGCGTAAGGTAGTCCACGTAGGCACCGTCACGATTTCTCAGAAATTGCATAAACTCGTTGTTTATGACCTTTATCTTCCTCATTATCCCTCCTGCTTTTCCCCAAAATGTCATGGTTTGTTTTATTACATGATAAAGCAATGCCCTTTATGTGTCAATTGTTTTATCATTCACTTAAATAAACCTTTTTTTCTGTTTGTTACCTTTTTCATTTTTTTACGGGATTAATGTTGCAGGACCTTTTAGTTTCTTCCCCTATGGACTTACCGTCGGAAACTGCTATAATTAATGCATATACCTTCTGTTCACTTAATTCTTTAAACAAACGGAGATTTTATGGATAAGGAATTTTTAAAAGGCGGAAATCCCTATATGCCTCTCTGGGAACACGTTCCCGACGGTGAGCCAAAAGTATTTGAATACAACGGAGAAACAAGAGTTTTTGTTTACGGCTCACATGACACTTTAAAAAAACAGTATTGCGGACTCGACTATGTCGCATGGTCAGCACCGGCATACGACCTGAACAACTGGACCTGTCACGGTGTATGCTTCAGATCCCGGGACGGCGAACCCCTCTTCGCACCTGATGTTGTGCAAAAGGGAGATACCTTCTTCATGTACGTCTCGGAAGCACGGGGAAGCAAGTGTTCTGTGGCTGTTTCCAAAAGTCCTGCCGGACCTTTCACAAATCCTGTCGAGACCAAGATCGGTTTCGACCCCGGCGTTCTTGTGGACGATGACGGGAAACAATATGCCTTCTGGGGTTTTTGCGGAGCAAACTGCGGTGAACTTGAAGATGACATGACTACTTTAAAACCTGACAGCATCCGTGAAAATCCTATCGGGCATTGCGATGCCCCCTGGGCAAAAAAAGACGGTAACATCGATTTTGAAGCAGGTTTTTTCGAAGCATCAAGCCCGAGAAAGATCCTTGGGAAGTACGTCCTGATCTATTCCAAGAATTACAACATTCCCGTTCCTTCCCTCGGAGTGGTTCCCAACAATAACGGATTTTTATCCTATGCCTACAGTGATTCTCCCCTCACGGGATACATTTACGGCGGAGACATTTCGTTTAACGGCGGCGAGATCATCACTCTTCCGGGTGGTGAGAAAAGAATGACCTACCAATGGGGCAACAATCACGGAAGCCTTGTCCGTATCAGGGACAAATGGTTTGTATTCTATCATCGTCAGACCGGACTTGACGAATACTCAAGGCAGGCAATGCTGGAGCCTGTTGATGTGGCCCTTGACAGAAACGGCAGACTTTTTATCGGAAAGATCACCTATCGTGACGGGGAGCCGGTTTCCTCCTGTCCTGTAGAAATGACTTCTCAGGGAGCTTTTACCGATGGCCTCGATGCATACAAGATCATCAGTGCCGGAAGAGCCTGCCACATTTATGACGGCAAGAACATTGCTTTAAGTCCCAAATCGGACCGACCGTATGTTAAGCCTGTTTACGACACCGACGATAGCATCTCTTCCCCTGTTGTCAACATTTCATCAGGTACAACCGTCGGTTTCAGATATCTTGATTTCGGTGATCGGTGTCCTTCCCATGTTACTGTTCGCCTAAATGCATTGACTGACATTTCTTTAGAAGTTATAATTGATGCATATGACGGTGAAACTGTGGGAAAAGCCGAGATCTTTAAGAGTTCAGGGTATACAGACCTCACGTTTCCGCTGTCCGCAAGTTTTCACGGTAAACATGCCGTCTATTTTAAGTTTAATGCCATTAAAAGAGAAAACATTGCCGAATTTGACAGCTTCTCTTTTGAAATAATCTAATGAAAGATAAGGAATTATATGAAAAAGAAATTTATCCTTACAGTAGCTTTATTATCCATGATCGCAGCAACCGCGGCTTGTACGAATTCCAAGCAGGAACCTGTCCCGACACCTTCCTACGAGATTACTTCCACTCCCGCGCCCACGGACACTCCGACTCCGACTCCGACTCCTACTGCAACCAATACCCCTACACCCACACCTTCTCCCATTCCTCTTATCGTTACCAACGAAAAGAACAACACCATCGTTTTTCTTTCCGATTACAAGGGGATAAAATTGGAGCCGGTAACTGACGAAGCACTGAACGACCGCATCAAAGAAGAACTATCCAACTATTCTGAAGAAGTGGAAGTTGACAGACCGGCTCAGCTTGGTGACACCGTTCTCATCTACTTTGTGGGGACCATTGACGGAGTACCCTTTGAAGGAGGCACCTACGAAGATTGGCTCGGATACGAACTTGTTCTCGGCTCCGGTACTTTTATCGACGGCTTCGAGGATCAGCTTGTGGGCGTTAAAAAAGATGATGTTGTCAACGTAATCGTTACCTTCCCCGAAGATTATCAGGCAGAAGAACTTCGCGGCAAGGAAGCAAATTTTAAAGTAACGGTCAATTTCGTTATTGAAAACAGACTCCCCGAGCTCACGGATGAGTTTGTAAAAGATAATCTCAATTACGATTCCGTATCCGCTTACAAGGAAGCTCTTCTGGACGCTCTCACCGAGCAGTCCTACAACGATCAGATCGCAGATTTCCTTATTAAGAACTTCAGGATCGAAAATCTTGTGGATCAGGAATTCACCGACTATTCCGATGAGATGTACTACTACTATTACAAGAAAGCAGCTTATGCATCGGCTATTTTAAAGGCTGACATCAACGACATCCTTTACTACTATTTCGGAGTCCCTTCACTTGAAGCACTCAGACAGGTTTCCGATCTTACAGCCTCCACCCGTGTTCCATTTGAGCATATATTAAGGGCAATTTCAATATATGAAAAAATGGAGATCTCCGATGAGGAATTCAACACCTGGGTTGATGCTAACCGCAGCGATTACGGTTACGAAACTTCCGAGGAATTTGTTTCCGATTACGGTGATCAGAAACTCCGCGATACTGCAATGATCGAGAAGGTTTACAACTTCCTTCTGGATAATGCCGTCAAATAGAACACACACATACAAAAGAGAGCACTTCAAACGAAGTGCTCCTTATTTTATCATTTTTTCTTTTGTTTTGAAGTCTTGTTGGATTTAACCGAGTATCCGAAGGTACCGATGCATTCTCCGAGGCTTCTGTAAGCTCCGTGAACGTAGGCTGTCAGATTTGCATCGTTCACCCTGAATCTTCCGCTATTGTCCAGATACGTGTCATCCACGGTAACTGCCACAATTTCAGCCAGATACATGGTGTGGCTTCCCAGGTCTTTGCTCTCCGTCACTCTGCATTCCAGATTTACCGGGCTTTCAGCCACCCCCGGAGTATTCACTTTAAGAGATTTCTGCTCTGTCAGCTTCATCTCCCTGAATTTGTCAAAATCACGTCCCGATCTTACTCCGCACCAATCCGTTGCAAATGTAATTTCCTTATTTACCAGATTGATCACAAATTCACCTGTCTCAGAAATAATGTCATGGGAGTATCTTTCCGCTCTTACGGAGATGGAGACCATGGGAGGATCGCTGTTGACTGTTCCGGCCCAGGCCAGTGTGATAAGATTCGGTTTTTCTCCGGGTCTTTGGCAGCTGACCAGTACTACCGGAACCGGGAAAAGCATATTCCCGGGCTTAAACTCTGTTTTACTCATTTTATCATCCTATAGTTCTTCAATCTGTTTTCGGACTAATTTTCGCCCATTGACTCAATTGCAAGAGCAAGCTGATTTGGGCAGGAATTGTCTCCTCTGCACTGGATGCCTTTCAGTCTTTTAACCACTTCTTCCGCAGACATGCCTTCCGCCAGTCTTGCAACGCCCTGAGTGTTACCCTTACAACCGCCTACAAAGTTGACATTTTTTACAATGCCGTCCTCGATGTCAAACTCGATGGCTTTTGAGCAGACTCCCTGAGTCTTGTAATTCACATGTTTAGTCATTCTTTTTCTCCTTATTCCATTTTACGAAGCCCTGCAGCCAGACATTTCCTTTAAAGCGCCTTCCGACTTCCGGTTCGCCCATTAGCTTGTTTTTGTTGATACATACTTCCATGATCATGTCGTTACATTCTACCCCGAGAATGTACAATTCTTCTTTTGTATTGAAGTTTTCCTGACTTTCAACCGAAATGATCTTTCCGATTATAGTATATGTATCCACCTCCGTACCGCAAGGCATAAAAGTGGTTTCTATGATCGAGTAAAGATCCTCATCGTTGAATCTGCTGGTCATGTTGATGTAGTCGTTCAGTTCCTTTTCGGCCAGCTTTTTGAGCTGTTTTTCTATTGTATCTATGTTATCGTCTTCTTCGGAACTTTCCTCATCTGTGTAATTATCGTTGTTGGTTTTTCCGATCCCTACCTTTGTACCTTCTATGGGAAGGATGATCTTTCCCTCATCCGCCATGGCTGAAAGATAGACTTCACAGTTTTCTTCTTTGCCATCCGGATCATAATTCAGGTACATATCCACTTCATTCTGCAGATAAAAAACTACCGGGATCTTGTGTGTGTAATCATAAGCCATTGCAGTAAAAGCGTTTGAATCCATTCTTTTACTTATGGTTATGGGCTCATTAAGGCTCAGCCTCTGTGAAATGTGAGCCGGAAAAAAGCAGTCCGTAAGGAAAATACCGAGTTTATCGTATTCGCCTCGGTAAACAACTCCTGTATTCGGAGCGATCTCACACATTATCTCAACCGCTGTTCTT
>JAEEGK010004764.1_pt1 | contig 33059 bp, 20 predicted proteins | sample 8958771 | NCBI WGS metagenome assembly JAEEGK01 (sample SAMN16246547, study PRJNA631951) | gut metagenome | biome: gut microbiome; feature: rumen; material: SC-attached | host: Bos | place: Iran: Karaj | collected 2018-10 | reverse complement strand
TTCAGGCGGCTTCGTCTGCGGCCCGGTTTAGGAGAAAGAAAACCCTCAAAAATAAGGGTTTTACCGCCCGAACCCGCAACGCTCACAAGAGTTGCGAACGCAGCTGGGCCTGGAATCGGCACCACGTCAAAACCTGCCTGGCGAACAAGGTCAACCAAGACTGCACCCGGATCCGATATTCCCGGAGTTCCTGCGTCGCTTGCGTAAGCAACGTCGTGTCCTTCTTCCAGCAGTTTGACTATCTTTTCCCCAGCAAATCTTTCGTTTTGGGCCCGGCAGGAAATCAGAGGCTTTTTGATCTTAAAATTGTTCAAAAGCTTCAAAGTATTTCGGGTATCTTCCGCCGCAACGAAATCTACGCTATTAAGCGTTTCAATTGCCCGGTAAGTTATATCCCCAAGATTCCCAATCGGAGTTCCAACAACAAAAAGCTTTGCCACGCATATATTATAGAATGAAAAACCTTAAGTGACAAGCAATATTTTGGTACAAACAAACAAGGAGGGGAAAGCCTTCCCCTGCGCGCCAGCCCGCTCCGCGGTCTTGCGCTACCCTTTCTCCTAAGGTGGCTCCGCCCCCTTAAAAACCCCCAACTTTCAGCAGCCTTATATGACTTTTTTGACAATATCGACTAGTCAGTATAAAATTATATTGCAGGCAATAAGGCAGAGTTATGTGATACAAATTATTATTTGTAGGAAACTCAAATATAATCAAATGTTTTTATATTACAATTATAAATTATTGAAAACAAATAATTTATCAATAAAGTCGTTCCTAATGCAATAATAAATTCTCGTTTAAATAGAATTCCAAAAAGAACAATTTTACATAATGAATATATTAAAGTGCCGATAATTGCAGGTAAAAAAGGAATTATTAAGAGTGGAAAAATTATTCTTTTTGTTTCTTTATTTGAAATATTTTTGATTATTCTTTTTGTACGAATAAAAGCAATCAAAGATTCAGTTATTATTATTAATGAGAAAAAAATGAATATAAATAAAATAATGTTTGTTTGACTTAATTTTTCAATATAGATAAAATCAAACGTATAAAAAACTCCAATTACGAACATGATTATTGGAACTTTTATGGACAATACCTTTTTATAAAAGTTAATCGCCTTCATCCTCTTTTCTCCTCTCTAATTCTTCTTTTGCAAATAATAACCCCTTTCCAACATCTACCATAGGGTCTGTTATTAAATTAATAAGAACCGTTTTTACAATAGATTGGCTTTCTTTTTCTCTTGTTGCCTCGACAAAAAGGTTTATCCCATCGGCTATAAAAACTGAAGATAAGGAATAACCTAACATCATTTTCTCTCCAACTGAGGGGTCAATTTGCTGTTGTGTTTTCAGAGCTTCTGCCTCAGCCCCAAGTCCAATTGCAGTAACTCCAACAAAACCTGCAACTCCAAAAATAATTTCACTAATGCCAAGCAACCCCTGGTTTAAGATTTTTTTCTTATGCCCAGATGTTTCTAAAAAATTAATAATACCTTTTTTTAAGAGAACATTTGGTGTTAATAATTCAAATCCCATTTTATTATTATTAAATCTTTGCTGAACCCCTACATTAATTCCTGTAGGGAAAATATAATTCATCAAAGAATTAAATATATAATCCGACAAATTGCTATTGATTTAATTAAACATACCGCCAATTCCAGATAGATTCTGGTTATATTTCTTTTCCTCCTCGTTTATTGGTGCTTTTGGTATATATTGTCAAAAGCAGAAACTGTGGAAAAATACATAGAATATTTTAGGTCCAGATACCTGAAGTAATAGTAGCGCAATCCTGTTTTCACGTCTAGTTTCTTAGATGTAAAGTAATTATTTAATCGGAAATCTATGAAAATAAAATTTGACAATGCCGTCACGAATATTATATACTTTTTGTGACATGGATAAAGGATTTTCAGACTCAATAAAAACAAAGATTTCAGAAGCTCCACCAGGAACCATATTTATTTATTCAGATTTCTCCGATTTGGCAGATTCTGCAACAATCAGAAAATGTCTAAGCCGAATGGTAACTGACAAAGAAATCCGAAGAATAAAGCCTGGTTTATATGATAAGCCAAAATTCAGTACTCTACTTCAGGAAAATTTACCTCCTGATCCAGATAAAGTTGCAAAAGCAATAGCCCGTAATTTCCATTGGACTATAGCTCCCTGTGGTGACCAGGCAATGAATATTCTTGGACTTTCAACACAGGTTCCGGTTGTTTGGACATATCTAAGTGATGGTCCATACAAGGAATATGATATTGATAAAATAAAAATCTCATTTAAGCATAGAACTAATCGAGAAATATCAAAGATGTCATATATTTCTTCCACAGTGATACAGGCATTGAAAGAACTTGGAAAAGAACATGTTACAGATGATACAATTAAGATTCTTTCGTCAAAAATTACAAATGAAGATAAACAGACATTATTGAAAGAGACTGTAAATTCAAGCGAATGGATTTACAAAATAATACAAAAGATTTGTAAGGAATAATATGATAGAAATAGCAAAGAAATCAGAAGCGGAATTAAAAGATCTTTTTCAGGCAACAGCATACAAAATGGGTGTACCCGAGACAATCGCAGAAAAAGATTTCTGGGTTTGTTTTTTATTGGACCATCTGTTTCATGATAGTATTTACAATGGTGATTTTGTCTTTAAAGGCGGAACAAGTTTATCAAAAGCTTTTCATGTAATTGAAAGGTTTTCTGAAGATATCGATTTGATTCTTGATTGGACGAAACTCAACTACTCTGCAGAAGAACCATGGGAAGAACGTTCTAACAATCAGCAGGATAAATTCAACAAGAAAATGAATGCTGCTGCTGCAAAATTCTATGAAAAACAGTTAGTTCCAACCTTGAATAAGGAGATTGAAACAAAACTTGGATTTAAGGATTGTTTTGAAATCGATGAAAATGATCCTATGATTGTAAAATTCAAGTATCCGGTTTTATTTCCTGATCCTAATGAATATTTACGTTCATATGTACAGCTTGAAATTGGCCCAATTGCTGAATGGCTCCCTTCAACCCCAGTGGAAATCACTCCTTTTGCAGCAGAATATTATCCGCAGCTTTTTACAAAAAAGAGTACGCTTGTTCGAACTGTAGATGTTGAACGAACCTTCTGGGAAAAGATAACAATTCTACATAAAATAAAGAACTGGCCAGATGGAAAGCCTGTTGCAAAAAGATACGCACGACATCTGTATGATGTTTTCCAGATGGCTCATTCAGATGTAAAAGAAAAAGCATTTTCTAAAAAGGAATTACTTGAGCGTGATGTATTGTTTAAGCGAAAGTTTTATTACTCAAAGAATATGCCATACGATACACTTACTCTTCATGAAGTTGAATTAGTTCCTGTCGGCCGCATTTTAGATGAACTCAGAGATGATTATGAAGCAATGAAGAATATGATTTATGGTCCTAAACCCGAGTTTGATGAATTGATTGATAGTGTTAGAGCTCTTGAAAAAGAGATTCATAATTTAAGGTAGTAATTTGATAAAAATTACTACATCACAAATAATATATAGACTTTTTGTGACGCGTAATGATTTATTTTCAGATTTGTTTATTATAATTTCCTACAAATTATTATTTGTAGGATATGAGTATTTATGCCTTTTAAGTATGAAAAATTTGAATATTATTTCTACTTAGTATTAACTCAATTTCTTCGATATTCTCTTTTGTCATTATTTTACAAGAACGACCATTTTTAAAAAATAATAGAATTTCCCCTGAATCAGTTTTTTTATATGATTTTATCTTTTTATATTTTATAAACATTCCCAAAATAATACCTTTTTCATAAATACCATTCTTTGAAGAAATTGATTTTATTAATAAGCATCTTGTTATTATTGTTAATGGAAAAATGCTAAAAGCAAATAACAATCTTTCGCTGGTTAGAAATGTAACAGATATTGCACAAATTATAGTTACAATACAACTAATGAAAGTAATGCGTAATGAATCATTTTTTTGTTCTAATAAATTTGGCAAACTGCATATTTTTTCTCCAAACGATGTGACTCTTCTATCTATCATTATAAAACTTAAAAGAATATACAGTAATCTTATGCTAAACCAAATTAAAAAGGCTATTAAAATATATTTTCGTATTATTATCATTGTTTTAATCCTTGTTTTTGTGGTTTGAAATATTACTTATATTGTCTGCAATATCTTTTTCTATTGGTGTTGAGGCATTTACAACATCTTCCAATACAGGAGTATCATAAGCACCTGCAATCCTGGCTAATCCATCTCCGACTAAAATTGCGCCACTGACAATACCTTCTTCAACTGCAGCTCCGGCAACAGCAACTCCAAGACCTTCAGTACCTGCGGTAAAAGTTGTTGCTGCTGTAATTGTTCCAATCCAAGTACCGATACCACCTATTACTTCTAAAGTACCAATTATTATATTTCTCCCTCTGCAGCAAAGGTTGTTTAGGTTAGAATTAAAGAGCAGTTTTCTACCAAAATTTGATATAATCGATGCTGGAGTTTGTACTTGAAAATTTACATTCGAATCAGGTAAAACTCCAGCCTTCAATCCATATGGGAAAAGAAGCTTTGTTATATCCCACAAATTGCTATTTGTTGCTCTTTGTTTTCTCCTCCAATATTTATAGTTTACCATGAAAAATGTAAAAGCGCATTCTTTTTATGAAGAGGGGAGGGAAAAGCTATATTGCAAAATCTCTAAATCAAAGCTTTTGAAATTCCGATAATCAAGGTATGAAAAACTCGAAGAAGAAATCTAAGAAATCTGGGAAAAATGGGGCAAAGGCTGGGCTTGCGGCTTTTGTTTCTAAAATCAAGATAACGAAAAAAAATGCTCTTATAATTGGCGCGGTGCTTTTTGCTATTGTGGTAATTACCGGCACGGTGCTTGGGGTGAGGGCTTATAAGAAGTATAAGGAAGACCGCACGGTGCGGGTGGCTTTTTATGGGCTTTCGGATGAGATGATTGAAATGCTCAAGGCGAAGATTCCTGAGGAAGAAAAGATAATTCTGGAATTTGATAAGATTTCGGATGAGGCTTTTGATACTTCTGTAATAAAAGAGAAGTACGATATGCTTTTTACCTGGAAGGGGGAAATTACAGATTCGCTGGAGGCTTCTTCGGAGGAGATTCCGCAGAGGATTCTGGAATCTATGCCTCGTTCGCTTAGAAATAAGAAATGTGCGCCTATTCTGCTGGATCATCTGGAGCTTGCTTTTTCTACTAAGGTGCTTAAAGAAACCGGACTGGAAATACCTTCAAGTTTTTCTGCCTATATTGATTTTTTGAAGACCGCTAAGGGCAAGGTTTTCAGCCCCTTTTTCTGTAATGGTGCAGAAGACCGTATTTTAATTGATTTAGTTGGCGAATTGATTCTTGCAGAAGGTGGCCTTACAGCTTATAACAAGCTTATAGCAGAACTGCGCAAGGCAGAGTCGCTTGAAGAGGTTATAGATGTAAAGCTTACAGATAAGGGCCTTACCCTGCGTTCTGTTCTGGACCTGCTGGATGAATGGCCGGAAGAAGGTTATACTCACCCGGCCTGGTTCAACGGACTTGGAAATGATCTTTTATTTTTTGCGGAAGCGGGACAGCTCGGTTCCTTCTATACATTGCTCAGCGAGCACAGAAAAATTCCGTATAACGTTATTAAGAACTTTGAATCTTCGCTTTTTGCACCGGATGTTGGTGCGGAAGATTATGGTCTTGTTGCGCCGGCTCTTTCTGTTATGCTGATTTCGGATAACGCAAACTGTAAACGCTATATCACTGCATATTTTACAGAAGATGCACAGGCAGAATTTTCTAATCTTACAAATCTTGCGCCGGTTCACTACCAGGCCCAGGCTTACGACCGCCAGGCAGACGATGTACGCTTCTGGGCCGCTTCCTGCGCCGGCGGCGCCCTCCCAGATTTATACCTGGCCGTTTACCAGCGTAGAGCAGAAGATTTAAAGAATTTTTGCAGCGAAATACGTAACTATGTACGTTAGTACGTTTTTGCTACAAAGTTTCGTTTAACCTTCTGCGATGTGGTCATTTCCAGCGGTTCCTTGAGCAACGTAATCTTCGAAATCTGTGAATAAGCCTGGAAGTTTTTGTTTACCTTGCTTACGATTTTCTGGATTGCCTCAAGGACCTCATCCTGAACAAACTCGTTGTTTCTTTCAACACCGAGGGACTTGTACAAATCATCACTAGGATAAATCAGAGCTTCAATTTCTTCCGAGGTCTTTTCCTCATCAGAATAATAGCCGCGTACAGTAATCTGCTGAACCTCGTCGTAAAGCTGGAAGGCGTCTTCGATTTCTTCCGGATAAACGTTTTTACCGCCGCTTGTAACAATCAGGTTCTTTGCACGGCCGCAAAGCTTAATGTAGCCTTCCTTATCAATACTTCCAAGGTCGCCGGTTTTTAAGAAGCCGTCTTCTGTAAACATAGCCTTTGTTTCTTCCGGCATATTGTAGTAGCCCTGCATTACCATAGGACCCTTTACGGCAATTTCACCAACCTCTTCAAAGCCCTTCTTTGTAATAACCTTTTCCGGATTCAGGATTTTTACTTCCTCGTAAGGAGTAAAGGCGCGGCCTACACTTTCAATCTTAAAGTGTTCAACCGGGTTAAGGGCTATAATAGGTGAGGTTTCTGTAAGACCGTAGCCCTGAATAAAATCAATACCCATAGAATTGTACTGGCGGCAAACGCTTGCGGCCAAAGGACCACCACCAGAAATTGCAACGCGGAGAGTATAAATACTAGCCTGTTCCAGAACTGGTTTAAAGAAGCGTTTTCCAGGATTTACATGGAAGACCTTTTTGATTACAAAAGAAAGCCAGCTGATAAAGCCGAGGATTCCCGCAACAAGAGGGCCTTTTGCCTTAATTCCCTTGCGGATTCCCGAAAGCAGCTTGTTGTAAAGCAGAGGAACTCCCAGCATAACGGTAATCTTTCCTTCTTTAAGCTCACGCAGCAGCTTGGAAACTGCCATACTCTTACCGAATACAATTGAAGCACCGGTTTCGAGCGGATTTATGAAGGCTGCCTGCATGGTGTAAGCATGATGGATTGGGAGCAGGGCATAGAAAACATCTGTATTATAGTGGTTAAAGTGGCGCTGAGCAATAAAACCGTCTGAAATGAGGTTTCTGTGAGAAAGCATTACGCCCTTTGGCTTGCCGGTTGTACCCGAGGTAAAAAGAATTGCTGCGGTGTCATATTCGTTGCAAGGCTCATTCTTTTTATCATCAGCTACAGGCTCTGCCTTAAGATTATAAATAAAGCGGTCTTTTGCTTCCGGATTTATAGAATAAACTTTGAGTTTAGGGAAGTTTTTGGTATAAATTTCTGCTTTTTCGTCGTCGCAGAATACAAAAGCCGGGTCTGCTGTGTTTACAATATTTACAACTTCGGGCTCGTGAAGGCCGTTATCTACAGGAACTACAATTCCGCTTGCAAAAAGGGCTGCAAGGTAAGCTGTTGCCCATTCGGGAGAGTTCTTACCCATAACGGCAACACGGTCTCCTTTTTTAAGACCATTTGCGGTAAGCCAGTTTGCCAGGGCTTCTACATTTGCTAAAACCTCTTTGTAGGTAAGGCTGCGCTTTGAGTCCTCAGGTCCGTCAAAAGCTACAAAACAAGGGCGGTCGCCGTTACGTTTTGCCTGAATACGCACAAGCTCAGGGAAGGTAGGCCATTCGCCTTTAAAGTCTGTGCCTCTAAAATCATCAAGATATTTCCAAGGAATGTTATTAATGTCTGCCATGTCATATATTTTACACCACAATTCCTTGTAACGCAAAAATAAAGTGTTATGAAAAAAACTACGACAATATAAGTATGAAGATTTTTGATAATTTTAAGGCATTTATGGCTGACAAGAGCGCCCGCTCAGCCGCTAAAAAAACTCTTTCTCTTATGCTGCTGGTATTTTGCCTCTGCTGTGTAAAGCTTTGTGCAGAAGATACAAGCCCGGCCGAAGCCCAGGTTATGCGCGAAAAATTTGTGGCAGAAGCCAAGAAATATGTGGGTTCGCCTTATGTGCTTGGCGCCGTTGGCCCGGATAAGTTTGACTGCTCCGGACTCGTTTATTTTTGCGCCCGCGAATCGGTTAGTAAGCAGCTGCCTCGTACTGCAAAGGCTCTTTACAATTACAGCCGCATAGTGCCGGATAAAGATAAGGAAGTAGGAGACCTGCTCTTTTTTAAGACTAATAATACTGCGCCAATTACACATGTTGGTATATATATAGGAAATAATCAGTTTATTTCTGCAATCAGCGACGGTCCCAATACCGGAGTTATTATTTCTTCTCTCAAGCAGGATTACTCGAAGCCAAAATATGTTGCCTGCGGCCAGTTTTTACCTTCCGGCAAGAATAAGGCCCGCTCTTCTGGTGATTCAGATGATTTTGAAGAAGAAGATTTTGATGAGGATAGCGGTACAGTTGCAAAAAGCGGCCGCAGTAAAGGTTCTTCCGGCGGTTCGGCTGGCTCTGCAGGTGGCAGCAATGTAAACTTTAAGGGCAGCAGTTTTTATGACCCGGATGCAGAAGGACTTAATGTGCTTGCCGCAGATGCTTCTTTGTTCTGTAACTGGTCTTTGATTTCTCCGAATTCCTTTATGTTCCAGTGGCGCGGTCTTGAATTACAGACCAACGTGCGTTATACAAAATGGGTTTTAGAGCCTGGCTTTGGCCTTGGCTTCAGATTTAACTATCCGCTGGGAATTTTCCAGATTCCGCTTTTGTTTTCTGCAACGGTAAATGATTACTTCAGATTTTATGCGGGCCCGGTAATTACCTTTGGAAACCCTCATATGATGGTAACCGGCGACGAAATAAAACCTTCCTTTTTCCCGGGTGTAATAGGAATTTCTTTCTCAACACCGGCTCTTACAATGGGCAAGGTAAAGGGGCAGATAGTTCAGGATATAAGCTATACGGTCTTCAATAAGCCTGATAATTCGGCACTTTCCTTTACAGATTCAGTTTCTGCGGGCCTGGTATTTTTTACCGGCGTAAGGGTAACCTTGAACCCCGGAAGCTTGTTTAAGTAGTTGATGAAAGATAAGAAATACTGTCATTCGAAACGACTTTCTCGTCATGCTGAACTTGTTTCAGCATCTATAATAGGATTTACTTTAATCCTCCTTTCTCTTTTTATTTCCTGTACAACCGAGGTAACCCTTACCCTGCAGCCGGACAACAGTGTTAAAATCAATTTTGAAGGCGGGGCAGGCGAGGCCTTTACAAGGATGATAAGCTCTGCTTCCGGAGTCAGCGGAGCGGCGGCAGGTGATACTCTGATAGACGCCGATTCCCTTTCTTACGAGCTGGCTAAGGCTGGTTTTGCAGATGTAAAGGTAAATCAGAAAAAGGGCGGATCTGTGCTTATAAGCATGAGCGACAAAAATCAATCTTCATATATTTTTACTTCCGGAATCATAAAAACGGAAAAGGGAAAGCTTTCTGCTCAAATCAAGCGAAAAAGCCTTGAAGATTTTTATAATACGGCAGATGAACAGACCAGAGCTACGCTGGATCTTTTTCTGGCTCCGGTTTTTAACAATGAATACATGAGCGAAGAAGAATATCTTGAAATGCTGGCCTCATTTTACGGAGAGGCGGCAGCCAAAGAAGTCAGCGAAAGCTTCGTAAAAATCAATTTGATTTCAAAAGATGGAAGTAAGCAGACTTTGACTTATCCTATGAGTCAAATATTTTGTGGAAATTTCTAATACAAGAATAGACTTTTATTCAATTAATTTTTCTGAAAATCTGTATAACGTTATGCTATGAAAGAGTCAGAAATTTTTATTAATCAGATTGGATACAGACCTCTCGATAAAAAAACTGTCTACGTGAGCAGGACCGCAAAAGGCGACGCAAAGGAATTTTCACTGTGCCGGGCAGACGGCTCTACAGTTTACAGCGCCTCTTTGACGGCGGCAGCAGAAGATGAGCTTTCTGGCGGCGGCTATTTTTGCGGGGATTTTTCTCCACTGCAGGAGCAGGGCCAGTATTTTGTAAGGATTGGGGAAGCAAAAAGCTTTTCTTTTTCCATTTCTGATACAGTTTATGACGAAGTAACTCTTTCAAGCCTCCAGTATTTTACAGATTCGCGCTGCGGCCAGGGAGTCTGCCACACAGGAGACGCCGAAGTTTACGGCAGCGGCGAAAAGAAAAAGGTACAGGGCGGCTGGCATGATGCGGGTGATTACGGACGCTATATAGTTGCCGGAACAAAAACCGTAATGGATCTTCTGCTTGCTTATAAAAAAAGCCCGGAAAAATATGCAAGACTCAACAAGGGAAAGGGCTTTGACCTGCTCGGTGAAGTTCGCTTTGAGCTTGAATGGATGCTGCAGATGCAGAGGGAAGACGGCGCGGTTTATCATAAGATTTCCGGCTATCATTTCTGCGGTTTTATAATGCCTGAAGACGAGAAAGATCAGATGGTTCTGGCTCCGGTTTCAACCTCGGCAACAGCTGATTTTGCAGGCTGTCTTGCTTATGCGGCAGGCTTTTTTAAGGCAGAAGGCCCGGCTCAGGATAAAGCCTTTGCCGAAAAGCTTCTTGCTGCGGCAATAAAAGCACAGAATTATCTTTTTTCACATGATGATGAGCTTTATATAAACCCGCCGGAAATTACAACCGGGGGATACGGCGACCGCGATGTACGCGACGAAAGATACTTTGCCCTCTGTTCGCTTTTTGCGGCAACAGGAGAAAAGAATTATCTGACCCAGGCCTTAAAGCTGCGCGAAGACAAAAAGCAGGACAAGCCGGATGCAAAGCACCCCTGGAACAAGGGCTGGCAGGAAGGCTTTGGCTGGCCTTTTGTTTCCGGCTATGGAACAGAAATGCTCCTGGAGCAGGCAGACCAGTTGCCGCAGGAACTGTTCGAAGAAATTAAAAACGGCATAATCTCACAGGCAGAAGGATACCTGGCAAAAAGTAATTCAACTGCCTTTGGCTATTGTTCTCAGTTTGTAATGTGGGGAAGTAACGGAGCAATCTGCGACCTGGCCCATGTAATGCTTATGGCTTATGACCTGACCGGCCGCAAGGAATTCCTGGATGCAGCAAAAAGACAGATAGACTATATACTGGGCTGCAACCCGGTAAACTACTGCTACGTAACCGGCGCCGGAACAAAGCAGGTTATTCACCCGCATCACAGACCAAGCGGAGCAAGCGGCCGTGTTTATCCGGGTATGCTCAGCGGCGGTCCCTGCGCCGGCCTCCTCGACGCCTATGCAAAAGAACACCTTACCGGCCAGCCGCCACTCAAATGCTTTGCCGATGCCCAGCCAAGCTACAGCACAAACGAAGTTGCAATTTACTGGAATTCAGCACTTGTTTATGTATTAATCCGCGTTATATAATAGTCTCATTCGATGCTTTGCAGCGCCGCTAACGCGGTGTTTATAAGGAGACTATTATGTTTGAAATTAAAAATGTTTCAAAAGCCTACAACAAGGGCGGCGTAAAAGCCGTTGATTCACTTTCGCTCACAGTAAATAATGGTGAGATTTTCGGCTTTCTTGGACCAAACGGTGCAGGAAAAACAACAACAATCAGAATGCTTACAGGTATTATACAGCCGGATGAAGGAAGCCTTGAGCTGGACGGAATTTCAATCCTGGAGCGACCGGTTGCGGCAAAGCGCCAGTTTGCCTTTGTGCCAGATAACCCGGAAACAGTTTCACGCCTTAAAGCAATTGAATATCTGAATTTTATAGGTGATGTTTATAAAATTGCGGCAGACGTTAGAAAGGAACGCATAGAAGCCTACTGCACAAAGTTCGGACTCAAGGAAGTTTTGAACAATAAGATTTCTTCCTTCAGTCATGGAATGAAGCAGAAGCTCTTTTTGATTGCCAGCCTTATTACAGACCCGCAGAACTGGATTCTTGATGAACCTATGGTAGGACTCGATCCGGAAGCAGCCTTTATTGTAAAGGAAATAATGCGCGAACGCGCCGCCGCAGGAAAATCAGTTTTCTTTTCTACCCATGTAATGGAAGTAGCAGAAAAACTCTGTGACCGTATTGGAATCATCAAGCAGGGAAAATTGATTTTCGTTGGAACAATGAACGAACTTAAGGAAGAGCACGGCAAGAACGGACAGTCTTTGGAAGACATCTTCCTTGAACTGATTGGCAGCGAGGTTCGTCATGATATTTAAGCTTTTTAAATTATTAAATCAGAACAACTTTAATTTTACTATGATTCCCGAAGGCTTTAAAAAAGGCCCTAAAGGAATCATTAAAAGCATCTTTTTGATTCTGGTATTCCTTTATGTATTTGCCGTAATGATAGGAATGTACACAGTCTACATGATCGGCACCTACAAGTATCTGGCCGCAAACGGCAACCAGCAGTTTATGCCCCTCATTACAATGTTGATTGCCGTCGCCGTCATAATGTTCTTTGGCTTTACTTCAGTTGCTTCGACCTATTACACAGGTACCGGCGAAGAATTCCTTATGAGCCTGCCGCTCACACCAGGCCAGTTCTTTGGTGCTAAGTTTGCCGTTTCCTTTGTTTCAGATGCAATTATGGGAGTAGGAATGTTTGCCATAAGCTCAGTAGTTTATGGAGTGAACGAAGGCTTAATGACAAATCCGCTTTTTTACCTTGGCTTTATAGTAACGGCCCTTGCTTTTTCGGTTACCGCAGTCTTTGTAATTTATCTTTTGTTCATTCTGGTTCTATATTTCATTCCAGCCCTGCGCAAAAAGAAGCTGCTTACCTTTGTGGCAACAATCCTGCTGATTGTTTTCTGTATGGCTTATGGCTTTATGAATTCTTCGGTTTCAATTTCCTTTACAAACCCGGAATTTGTAAACGACAAGATTGGCTCTTCAATTGATAAGCTTTTTGAATTCGGCTCAAAAGCACCGGCCTTTATGTACATCGCCGGGGCCCTTAACGGCAAAATCCTTCCGATTCTCCTGCTCGCTACCCTCGGTTCTCTTGTGCTCTTTGTACTGGTTCCACTTTTTGGAAAAATGTACATCAAAAGCTTAAACGGATTTTCAGATGTAAAATCAAAAAAGATTACTGCAGAAAAAGCAGAAGAGGTAATAGAGAAGGACGTACGTTCAGTTTCGGTATTCCATGCACTTTTTGTACGCGACTACCGCAACGTTGTACGCGAGCCGGCCTTTTTCTCTAACGGACCGCTTTTTGTTTACCTCTTTCCGGTAATTTTTGTACTTTCCTTCAGCATAGGCTTTATTGCAAGCGGAAACGGAATCGGCGAACTGCTTGCCGACCTCCGCGGTAAAGCGTCGGAGCTTAAGCCAGAATATTTAGAATCAATTAAATATTTTGTAACCCTGGGCTTTGCGGCCTTTACGGTATTTTCCGGCACCTTTGCAAATCTTGCGACAACCTCCTTTTCCCGCGAAGGAAAATCTTTGAACGACCTTAAGGCAATGCCGATAAAATTCGACATGATTGCCAAGGTTAAATTCTGGCACGCAATGCTCTACGTTGGAATTGCAGATGTAATTTCGATTAACCTTATTTTTGCACTTTACTTTATTCTGCAGCCGCCTTTTGCCCTGGCAGAAATAATCGGGCTTTGCCTTATTATGACCCTGGTTTCCGCTTCAATATCACTTCTTTTGATTTTTATTGATATGTTTATTGATACTGCGAATCCAAAACTTAACTGGGAAACTCCTATGGCCGCAAGCAAACAGAATTTTAACGTGCTCTGGTCTATGCTGCTTTCTATGATTACCGTTGCGCTTGTTATTGTTCTTGTAATTTTTGTGCTTCCTAAAAAGAGTCTCTTCCTTGTGATTTTGAGCATCATTTATGTTATAATTTCCGCACCGGTTGGAGCGGCTTATTTCAAATATGCAGAAAAAAGACTCAAGGATATGTAAAGGGATTGCTAAAAACCCGTCAAAAAAAATAATTACGGCCCTTGTGGCAGCTCTGCTGTGTGCAAGTCTCTTTGCACGCGGCGGAATGCTTTCGGGCGAAAAAAAACTGAGGGTTGTTAAGACAAAGTGGTTTGATATTATATACCCCCAGCGCTGCGAAGCAAGTGCCGCAATTCTGGTTGAAAAGGCAGATGGAGTTTATGACGAGGTTACTGCCCAGTACGGCCTGACTCCCGCCTTCAGGATGCCGGTGGTTATTACGCCGGCGGTAGACCAGTTTAATGCCTTCTGGACCTCCGTTCCCTACAATCACATTGCAATTTATGATACCGGCGCCTCGGGTGCCAGCGAGCTTGCTGTTTTCAGCGAGACTCTTCTTTCTACCTTCCGCCATGAGCTGACGCACGCGGTGACCTTTAATATGAAAAACGGATTCTGGCGCGGTCTGGATGTGGTTTTTGGAGACTGCCTTGCGCCGGGAATGCTTTCTGTCACAACGGGAATGGCCGAGGGCGCCACTGTAACCAGCGAAAGTGCGGCGGGCGAAGGCCGTCTTAACGATGAATATGCTAAGCACTACGTTAAGCAGGCCAAAATTGAAGGCAAGTTTCCTTCTTATCACGATGTTTCGGGTTCGTCTGATGTTATGCCTGGCGGCGCTCCCTACTACTTTAACGGGGCCTTTCACGGCTGGCTGCAGGACAAATATGGTATGGAGTCTTATGCCGAATTCTGGTACCGGGTTGTGAACGGCAAAAACTTTACGATTTCCGGCGCATTTAAAAAAGCCTTTGGCCTTAAGCTTAAGGAGGCCTGGAAGCTCTTTGCTGCAGACTACGAGGTCCCGTCGCTTCAGGCAAACCCAGTGCAGGCGGGCCTGGTTCAGGATTTTTTTGAGCCTGATGAAAATGACTATTCCGAAAAAAATAATGCCGGCTCAGTTTACGAAAGCCTCAGTGCGGCTGTCAGTGCGGCGGGCAACAAGCTTATCTGGATGGACCGTTATGGCGGCCGCGTTTTCTTAAGAGAAGGGGATTCTGCGGAGCAGGGCGACCGTGATTCCGACCACGATTCCGACCACGATTCCGACCGCCAGCTCTTTTCCCTTCGAGGTCTTACCGAGGTCAGCCTTTCTTCGGACGGGCGTTTTGTTGCCGCTGGTTTTATGAGCGATAATTCGCCGACCCTTCAGGCTCGGGTCAAGCTTTATGATATTGAAAACCGGTCTTTTTACCTTGTTAAGGAGCATGGTTTAAAGGGCGCGGCTATTTTAGAAAATGAGGGAGAATATTTCCTCATTGCCCAGAAATACCTTAATCAGCAGTATTCTATTGTAATCTATAAAATCCTCTTGAGTACCGATGGCCGCCGTATAAAGGGAACGGAGCTTTTCTCTCAAAACCAGCTCGGCCCGGAAACTAATCCTTATGCCTTTACCCCGCTGCAAGACGGCGCCTTTGCCTGGCTTAAAAAAGAGGGTATGAATTACAGTCTCTGCATTAGCCGGCTGGACGGCAGCCTCTTGCAGGAGCTGGCTTTTTCTGATGGTATGGCGGTGCGTTCCCTTTCTGCTGCAGCTTCTGCCACTGCCTCGCGGGGACGTTTTTATTTCAGTTACGCGCAAAAGGGAACTATGCCCCGACTTGGAATATATGATTCTGAAAGCGGGCAGCTTCTGCTGAGCAGTCAGGATATTTCGGGCGGCGTTTTTGAACCTCTTTTCTGGAATGACCAGCTTGTTTACATAGGCGAGTTTTACAGGCAGAACAGAATCCTGACAATGGCTTTGCCTTCGGCTGATATTATGGAGCCTGCAGATTTCGTAGAACGTGATGCAATTGCGGAGAGACAAAGCATCCCGGCTCCACAATTGCAGTCCAAGACCTACAATCCCTTTGCCTACCTTTACCGGGGAATCTTAATTCCTGTGGGAGACTACACCCCGGACTTTATAGGCCCGGATGCTTCCGAGACCTCAGACTTTTTAGACTATCGCCTGGGAACCACCTTCATCACCTCTGATCCCTGGACAAGCGGTTCTACAGATTTATACATGCTCACCGCCGCTTATGACCTGAAGGCAAAGGCAACAGGAGCCGCCCTTACAATAAATAAAGGAACAGACACATCACTTTTCCAGACTCAGACCCAGATAAAATCAGAATTCAATTCTAAGGGCTGGAAGCAGGGTGGAGCTAACTTTACTGCCTCCTCATGCCTGGGCTTTGGAAATAACTCAAAAATCACACTTTCCAACTCCGCAAGCGCAATTCTTGGGAAAAAGGAAGAATTGTATTATTCAATAGAAGATATTGTAACTTTAAGCTATTCAAATGCCAGAAAAGCCGGCCCGGGACGCTTTGAAAAAACAGGGCTTGCATTTTCTGTAAGCTACGGCGGCAGAAAAGATGAATCAATTACAGGTCCTTACGAAAAGTATGTAGACATTTCGGCTCTTTCGGCAGCCGCAAAGCTTTATATTCCTCATCTGCTTCCTTTTGAGTCAAAATACGGCTTTACTTACAATCTGCCGCTGACCCTTGGCGCAAAAGTGCTGCCAAATTCTTCAATTTACGGCTATGCGAATCTGGGCCAGGAGTCGGTAGAAAAAAATCGGAAATATGCAAAAAATCAGCTTGGAAGGGTTGTTTTTGATGCAAACGCAGAAATTCTTGCTTTTTCAATGGATATTCAAAAGGCAATACCGGGTGTTACGGCCCTATATCTTAATGATTTTTATGTTGCAGCCGGCTACGCAGGAACCGGAACCGCGGGAACGGCAAATTACGGCGGCTTCCAGACCGCAAAGCTTGGGGAATACTTTAAGGCTGTAGGCGACGGCCGTGGTTATTATCTTGATTCGGCTTACCTTAAAGCCAGCCTGGAATTTACGCCGAATATAGGTATCTTTGCCAGCTCAAATTACAAGATGAGCCTTTATGGCATTTACAGCTATACAATTCATTCGGCAGTAAAATTAAAACCCGAAGAAAGACTGCTGCTTACCCTCGGGTTAGATACAAGTTTCTAGATTGTCGGGTCAAGCTCGACAATGACATCATACTTTAATCTGGCTGAGCACTTCGCCGATCGGTTCGTGAATTACCAGAGTCGCCATGCTGTCCTGCGGAGTGCTTGATTTATTAAGAAGAACAAGATTTTCGCCGTGGAAGTAGTCTATAAGGCCGGCAGCCGGGTAAACCGTGAGCGAAGTACCTCCAATAATCAGGGTGTCAGCCTCTTTTATGGCTTTTACAGCCCCTTCAATAACACGCTGATCCAGACCTTCTTCATATAAAACTACATCAGGCTTAACAAGACCACCGCATTTTTTACAGTGAGGCAGCTTATCAGGCTCATTTTCGCTTTCAATAATGATTTTTTCATCATAAAATTCATGGCACTTGGTACAATAATTGCGCAAGGTACTTCCATGAAGCTCCCAGACAGTTTTACTGCCCGCCAGCTGGTGAAGACCGTCAATATTCTGGGTAACAACCGCAAGCAGTTTTCCCGCCGCCTCCAGCTCAGCCAGTTTGTAATGAGCCGCATTTGGTTTAATGCCCTGTGGCAGCAGCTTTGCCCGGTAAAATCTATAAAATTCAGGAGTATTTGCGTAAAAGAAAGTGCGGCTTATAATCTGCTCCGGCGGATATTTCCATTGCTGATTGTAAAGCCCGTCTACACTGCGGAAATCCGGAATTCCAGATTCCGTAGAAACACCCGCACCGCCAAAAAAAACAATTTTTTTGCTTTTATCAATAATCTGCTGTAAAATTGAAATATCTGCTGCACTCATAAATGTTCTCCTTTAAAAAAGTTGTTATATTATTATACCTTAACTTTTTCTAATTAAACAATGACATTCTACCGATAATAAAATGAGGGATTTTAAATAAAAGACTTTTTTTATTAATAATGAGGTAATTAATGAAGAAAATGAAAAAAGTATATTTTATTGCAATGCTGACTCTTCTCGCAGCTTCGTCACTTTTTGCACATGGAAAAGGTGATATAGAAGATATTTCTGTTGAGAATATGAACAGCTGGCAGGAACAGTTTGACTTAGACAGCCGCAAGCCTGGAAAGTATAACATTATGATTACAGCTCGCGACCTTGGTGGAAACGTACATATTGAAGGTCCGCATAACCTTTGGCTTGATCCAAAGTCCGACCTCCCTATTTGTGGAATTACAAACCCATATCCAGGAATGCGCGTAGTAGGTAACCTTAATATTGTAGGTACCTGTGTGGATGATGATGGTGTTTCAAGAGTAGACCTCATACTCGACGAAGGCACCGACCACGAAAAGCTTGTAACCGCCGAAGGAAAAGAATTCTGGTCATATTACCTCGATACAAATGATCTGGAAGAAGGCGATCATACAATCAAAGTAATTGGTTACGATATAAATGATGAGCCGAGAGTAAGTAATCCTTATAAGCTTACCTGGCAGCTCGACCGTAAGCAGCCTGTAACAGAAGTTCAGGACAAGGCCATGGGTATTCTGGTTTCCGGCAATGTAAAATTCGACGGAATTGTAACCGATGGAAACGGAATTAAAGAGCTTTACTATTCAACTGATAATGGAGAAAACTTCATACCGCTTAAGTTTGGCGGAAATAAGACTAAAGACCTCTGCGATTTCTCAGTATCTGTAGATACAAAGAAATTCAATGATGGACCAGCCGTACTCTGGTTTAAGGCAGTAGATAGAGCCGGCTCAGTGGGAATGTATTCCTTCCTCTATTTTATAGATAATACAAAGCCGGATGTAGGAATTGTTTACCCGACACCAGACCAGGTAATGGATGGTGTATTTACTGTTGCCGGTTATGCAAAAGATACAATTGGTGTAACAGAGCTTTCCTGGACCTTCGGAAACCAGTCCGGAGAATTCGAACTTGTACCAGGTAACCCATACTGGGCAGTTAATGTAAACACACTTGGAAGCAAAGAAAAATCAATTAAATTCACAATTCATGCAAAAGACCGTGCGGGCAACATTGTAGATGTAACCCAGAATATTCAGCTTAATCAGGAAAACGACAAGCCGACAATTTCTGTTTCTGAACCGGTTGAAGGCCAGAATTTCGGAGATGAGGATCCGCTCTTTGTACGCGGTATTGCCTATGACCCGGACGGAGTAAAAGCGGTTCGCATTGTTCTTGATGGAAACGAGCCTGTAATTCAGGAAACAAAGGGTGTATTCTATTATCACCTTTGTAATGCAGAAGCACTTTCTGCAGGAAATCATAAAGTAACAGTTACACCAATTGATGTAAATGATATTGCCGGTAACCCGCAGGTAATAAATATTGTTTCCCGCGGTATAGCACCTGTATTTGAAGCCGCAAAGGTAAACAGCGGAAAAGAGGCTGTAGACTTTACAAACGGTATGCAGATTCATCCGGAAAGCGGCAGCACCTTCTCGGTAGGAATTACCTCTGGAGTTGGAATTACCAGGGTTGAGTCAGAGCTTACCTGGGGCAGCGACGGAAAAACAGAAAGCTCGGTAGAACTTAAGAACGTAACTTCTTATAACTTTACTCTGCCAATTCTGCCAGACAGCGCAAAGGGTGTAATGAACCTTAAGGTAACCGCAGAAGACAGCATTGGCCGCCTTTCTACCTTCAGGGCACTTTATTATGTAACCAACACAACTACTGTTAAATCAGAAGAACCAATGGTTGTCTTCGACGACTCTACAGTTGCGGAAGACGGCTCAATCATAAGCAATATGGAATTCCCTGTTACAGGTTATGTAATCGGCGCAACCGCCGCCTCTGCAGAGCTTGTTCCGGCAACAAAGTTTGCAAGACTGGAGCTTCAGGGAAATCTTATTAAGCTGATTCCTCAGGAAGCAGTTGGAAGCTCAGAGCCTGTTGTAGTAAGAGTAAAAACAGACAAGGGCAAGACAATCGAGTCCCGCCAGATCCGCTTCCGTGCAGACACTGCTTTGCCGGAAATTACGATTGACGGATATTCAGATACAAAGGCAATTAACGGAAAGTGGGGTGCAGTTACCCTCAGCGGTAAAGTGACCTGCGAAACCGGAGTAGGCGGACTTAAGTACAGTGTAATGTCTGCAAAGGTTGATATTGCCAAGGGAATTATCGGAACAGTTACCGCTCCAACAGCAAATGATGACTATAAAAAAGTTGAAGTTGCAAAGGACGGTACATTTAAATTTGATATAGATCCTAACGATTTTGGTTATGGTGTTCATATAGTAGAATTTATTGCAGAAAGTGCCGGAGGAAATCAGAAGGCAAAGGCTGTAGCAATTAAGAATATTCCTGATGTAGAAGAGCAGGGCGGCAAGATGCCAGTACCAAAGGCTCCTGCTGTTTACTGGGCAGACGGCTTCGACGTTTATGCCCTTGCAGTTTATCAGGGAGATATGACAAATGACTACCAGGCCTTCTACCGCTCAGACATGATAGAAGGAAACAACGCTTTAGGCTTTGCAACTTCTACAATGGAAAACAAGCTGATTGCGGCAAAGTATACCGCAGTTAAGAAGCCATCGCTTTCTGCCCACATAGTTCAGATTGATGACAATGAATACTTCAGCGGAATGCCGGTTGTTTTGGGTTATAACTCAAAAGATGTCGCAACAATCCGCCTTTATATAGATACCGGTGCCGCAGTAAACTCTGTAAACTTTGAGATTACAGGAGACGAAATTGCCGGCGGCCAGGTAAGTCAGAAGGGTGCCGCAAAGCTTACAAAGCCTACACCGGAAAACCCTATGCGCTGGGTAGCAGAAATCACAGCAACAAATCTTCCTTCCCGCGTAAACAAAATTAACGCAACAATTAAGGCAGGTGCCCTTGAGCAGACCGTAACCGGTTCCTTTACCGTTGTGCGAAGTTCAGAGGGAGCCCTTCTTAATGATGCCGAAGGCGTTTACCCTATGCCGGATGCAGACACCGTATATGATGAAGTAGATAATAACTACGTTCTCAGCAACGGTTCAAAATTCTTCTATTACGTAAATTATCAGACACCGTTCAAGGTAGAGCTGGTTTCTTCAACACAGGGACTCGTTGTAGATACAACAGGAAAACTCGTAACCCTTTCTGCAGAAAAAGACGGTGTATATAAGAATGTAGTAGTAAGAATTACAGACCGCTTTGGCGATGTACACAATTCTTCTCCATTGAGCTTTATCGCAAATAACAATCTGCCGGAAGTAAACTTTGTAACACCAGAGCTTTTCCAGTGGGTTGGAAATACCTTTAAGCTTTCGGGAACCGCCGCTCATCAGCTTGGAATCAGAGCAGTGGAATACTCTCTCGATAACGGCGAAACCTGGGAAGCCTTTGATCTTGGTAAAAACAATAACAGAGTTGGTGTAACCTTCTCTAAAGATATTAACATTTCTGAAATGCCGGATGGCCTTATCAGAATTAATATGCGTGCCCGCGATACTTCGGGTCACGAGGCTTATGTATATACATCAGCTTATAAGGATGTAACACCACCAGAAGTAAAGGTAGTTCTTCCTCAGGAAGTCGATGTAGTAAACGGTGATAACCTCATCGTATTCGAAGTAAAGGATAATGCCCAGCTTGGCAAGGCAGAATATATTGCACCTCCAGAAAAGGGACGCACACAGACCCGTCTGCCAATCGACTTGAATCCTCTTATTTATACACACATCGGTACACCAGAGGCTCCAATCAGCGATGCAATGTCCTTTGCCTTTACCGATGATGCCGGAAACGTAACTCCAATTGAAGCATGGGCCTTCAGTATTGATAACGAATCAGATTTACCACGTGCAGAAATTCACGTGCCGGAAGACATGCAGGTAATTACCCGCGACTTTACAATTTCGGGCGTTGTTTATGATGATGATGGTGAATCTTCTATCTTCTATAAGATTGATAACGGCGAATACAAACAGGTTTCTACAAAAGAAGTTTACAAGAGCGAAGACCCTTATGCAGAGTACAAGCTCAACACAAGCTTCCAGATTGATGTTCCAATCTCAACAATGACCGATAACGAGCATACAATTACCGTATATGCAGTCGATGTAAACGGAGTTAAGGGACCTGAGGTTGAAAGAACCTACCGCATCTCGCTCGAAGAGCCGAAGGGTGCCGTAGAGCTTCCTACAATCGATACATCAGTTCGTAAGCTCGTAACAATTTCTGGTTGGGCAAGCGATAAGAACGGAATCGCAAACGTAAAGGTTTCTCTCGATAACGGAAACTCTTACAACGAGGCTGAAGGAACCGAAAACTGGAGCTATACAGTAGATACCCGCGCAATCCCTGGTGGAACACAGGTAGTCTTCCTTAAGGTAACAGATAATTATGGTATTCAGGGCCTCTATTCCAGCCTTATTAATATTGATAACGATGCACCGGTTCTGAACCTTGAACTGCCGCTCGATGATTCAACAACTACCGGTCAGCTCTTCTTCTCTGGTTATACTTATGATAACGTTGAAGTTACAGAGCTTTATATTACAATCCGCAACCTTGAAAAGGGTTCTAAGCCAGATGTTCGTCCTATTAAGATAGACCGAATTATTGGTGAAACCGTAGATATGCGCGACCTTGCAGACGGCTTCTACAACGTAGAGCTTACCGGAAAAGATAAGGCCGGCAACATTACAAACGTAAGCCGCAATATCCACCTGGAAAAGAATATTGCGCCTGCTACTGTAGATATTCTTTACCCTCTCGAGGGTGAACATAAAAACGGTATCTTCACGGTATATGGACAGGCCGAGTCCGAAAACGAAATTACCCAGCTTATTCTTTATGTTGATGGAAAGCAGATTGCTGAAACAACACTTACAAGCTGCGGCTTCTTTAAGTTCGACCTTGGACCAGAAACAATAGAAGAGGGTGTTCACAAGTACCGCGTAGATTCTGTACTTTCAACAGGTAAGGTTGTTAGTTCACGCGAACAGAGCATCACTTACAGTCCTATTGGACCATGGATTACTATAGACAACTTTACTTACGGAGACTTCGCTATAAACCGTCCTTACATCAGAGGTCAGGCCGGCTACTCAATCAGCGAAGACGAGCTGCTCTTCTCTAGAACTAAGGAAGCAACTAAGGAACAGAAAGACGCAACAGCCGCTAAGAAGGTTGCTAAGATTGAAATAAGCTTCGATAACGGAAAGACCTTCACCGAGCTTTCTACTAACGAAAAGTGGATGTACCGCATTGAAAATCAGGATATTGCAGAAGGCTATCACTTCTTCCTGATCCGCGCGACAATGAAGAATGGTGAAACAGCAATTACCCGAACAATTATTCAGGTAGATAACACCGCTCCTTCAATCAGACTTATTGCTCCTTCAAACGGTGGCCGCTACAATCAGGTGCTCAACGCTTCTGGTCTTTCAAATGATGATGTCGAGCTCAGCGAAGTAACAGTTACACTCCGTAAGGGAGATAAGGCAGCCTACGAAGTTCCTTCATTCATCCAGGGACTCTACTTAGACTTCCGCTTCTGGGGTTCTTCACTGTTCGCCGTTGGTGCCGGACTTACCTTCTTCGATGACGTTGTAAAGGTACAGGCTTCTTACGGACAGTTTACACAGCAGCAGCGCGATGCAGTTTCTAAGATGTTCAAGCTGGATATGACAGATATGCGTTACGGTGGAAATATTGTCAGCCTTAAGATTCTTGCAAACGTTGCACAGCTGCCGTTCAGCTTCTTCTTAGGACACGACTGGGACTGGCTCTATGCAGAATTTGCAGTAGGTGCGGACTTCTCACTCTTTACTAAGACAAACAGTGGAAAGTCACAGATTCTTTCTTCACTGCTTATGCAGATAGAATTCCCTAAGGTAAGACTGCAGAACGTTAAGGCCTTCAGTTCGTTTGCCCTCTATACAGAAGGATCTCTGTGGTTCATTCCTACCGACGTTTCGGGTTCAGACATTAAGAGTTTGGTTCCTCAGATAGCAATTGGATTCAGAACGAATATCTTCTAGGCAAAGGAGTTGTGATGTTTGGAAGAAAATTAAAAATATTATCGTTAGCAGTTCTCTTATTATTTATCTCTGGTAAAGTATTTGCCTTAGAGGAATATGTAAGCGAAGTCTATAATCAGATAGATGCCTGCTTTTCTGCCAAGGATGAAGACAAGTTAAATAGTGTGCTTTCAAAAAATGTAAACGACAAGTATTACTATTTGATGGAAAACTACACCCAGAAGAAAATCAGACGCCTGATTGTAAATAACGATTATGATTTTGCCATGTCTGCAATTCTGGTAGTTATTGAGAACAATCTTGATAACGAAGAAGCAGTAGAAATGTACAGTGTAATTTCCGATGCCTATGAAATTCAGCGCAAGCACGAAGTAGAGCTGGAGCAGCAGAGACAGCTCGAGCTTGCCAGAATCCAGATGGAAAAAGAAAAGCAGCGCGGTAATGTAGAAAAGGAATATGTAGCCGCTACAAAAACTTCTACAGGTTCCGCTGTATACGTTTCAGGAAAAGAAACAAAGCTTACAAGCTCTAACTGGAGAGTTAAGCTGGGTATTGCAGATGTGACCTGGCTTATGGACAAGAAAGCAGAGATTTCTTCTTTCCATTATGGTGTTTCAGCAGATTTCACTTATGAATATGTAATGGAAAATAAGGATACTCTGGGTCTTGATGTTTTTGGCGGAGCCCAGTTCCTTGCAATCGGTGCACCTGAAGAGAAAACAGTTCCTTTGCTTGTAGATGCAGATGCGGCCGTAAAATATTCACTTGCAAAACTTTCTAAAAATCTGTTTATTAGACTTGGATTTAATGCTATTATAACAGGTAAATCGGAAAAGGCACCTTTGGCAAAGAATGTGCTTGATAACTTCTATTCACCATTTGTGGGAATCAAGTTGCAGCAGCTTGCTTTAGGACCAGTAAAGATAGATCTTGGAGCCGACTGGCTTGCAGGGCACCTCTTCGTTAAAAATATAAAGGCTGCCGCAGGAGCCGCAATGAATGTTGCGATTCCATTTGCCGAATTGGAAAAAGTTAAGTTAAATTTAAATATAGGCTTAAGGGATAAATTCTTCCTTAAGGATGAAGGAATGGAGAATAGAGCGAGTTTGATTCTGGCTATTGGAGTGGAAAATGTTGTTAGATAAGCTTAAAAAAATTACGATTACATTGTTAGTGGTTTTCTTCACCGCTCAGGCCTTTGCTGCAACAACAGATTTGGCTATACGCTTTCTGGACAAGGCTAATGAAGCTTATGAAGATGGAAACATTGAAGATGCCTACAAATATGTAAACCAGGCACTTGCAGTTGCAAAAGATGAAGATTCTCAGACAAATGTTCTTTATTTTGCGCAGACAGTTTATAAGCAGAAGCTTATGAACCTTCAGCAGAAGTACGACGATATGGCACTTATCGACATCAAAATGAACCTCGAAAAGTATCCTAATATCGAAAATACTACTATCAAGAAGCTCGTAAAACAGATAGAGCAGGATCAGGAAAATAAAGAAAAAGCCGCTCAAAAAGCAGAAAATGCCCAGCAGCGAAAGGTAGAGCAGGAGCGTTTCGAGGCTCAGCAGGAGTCTATGGACGCTCAGGCTAAGGCTATGAAGGAGCTGGCAGATGCTTCTAAAGAGCAGACAGAAGCTTATGCTCAGTCTGCTGAAGCACAGAAGCAGAGCAACAAGGATTTGAAGGAAGCCTTTGAAAACCTTGGTTCTTCTTTCTCTGAATCTGCAAAGGAAACTAAAAAATCTACCCGTGTAATTATTTTCTCAATCATAGCAATTGCCGTAATTATTGTTCTGCTTGTATTCCTGATTATGGTAATCATTAAAAAGGCCGCTAAGGCAAACCAGATTCAGCAGGAACAGTATGCACAGGCCTTCAAGATGCTTGCCGCAAACCAGAGTCAGACAAACCGCCTTATGCTGGGTGGTATTACAGACCTTTACAGCGGAAATCCTTCTCTTAGAATTGCGGGTTCTTCTACCTGGGCACCAGCCGCAGCACTTCCAGATGTTACCTTCTCAGAAGAGGACGAAGAAGAGCTTAAGCAGCTTGCCGTTAAATGTGAAGAAATCGGTCAGCAGATTGATAATGTAACAGGCCGTAAGAATAACTCAAAGAACGTTTCGGAACTTGTATATAAGCTTTCTGTTCAGCTTGGCCTCCCACAGGGAATGGCAATGCTCAACTTCTGTGCCGCTATGATTTATGATGCAGGCTTCCTCGCAATTGACCCGGATCTTCTTGTTGCAACACAGCTTACAGAAGAAGAAAAGGCCGCAATGAAGGAACACGTTAATCTTGCAGAAAAGCACCTTGAATTTGTTCCTAAGAAATACTGGAGCGTATTTGAAGATGCGGCTATGAAGCATCATGAAAATATTGACGGTACAGGTTACCCTCAGGGACTCAAGGGTGATGAGATTCCTCAGATTGCCCGCCTGATCCGCGTAGCAGAATCTTATGTTTCGCTTTCAAGTAAGCGAAGCTACCGCGGTGCTATGGATAAGGAAACCGCCGTTAATACCCTTAAAGAGCAGCCAGGCTTCTACGACCAGGAAGTTGTTGAAGCGCTGGATAAACTGGTTTAAGCAGATTGTCACCCCGAACTTGTTTCGGGGTCTCATGTAAGAGATGCTGAAACAAGTTCAGCATGACGTGGTATAGTTTTCACCGAATTCTGCCGATAAAGAGAGTATGAAAAAATCTTTTTTTGTACTCTCTTTTCTTTTTTTAACGGCACTTGCTTTTACAGAAGAAGTTAAGCCACTTTACCGCCTTCCCGAAAAAAATCCTGTAAGCTCACAGGAAAGCGAAGCCGAAAGTGATGTATTCCTCGTAGGTTCAGATAACGGTTTGTTCCGTGTAACCAATAGAAATTCTGCTATTCCTGTATGGACAGAAGGACGTGTAGACCAGCTTTTACGCGTAAACACAGGCTGGCTCATGCGAACTCAGAAGGGGATTTTTTATTCTTCCGACCTCAAGCGCTTTGAAGAACGCGATACAGGACTCCCATTCCTTACAATCAAAACTTTTAAAGAAGGGCAGAAGACCCTTTCGCTTCAAATTCAGGAGCTTAAGGATCTGGCTGTAAATCCGCTTAATCATAATGAAGTAGTAACCGCAACAAAAGACAGCGTATATTTTAGCCGGGACGGCGGACTCACCTGGAAAGACCTGGGCTCAATGAGTAAAAACTCGCCGGGCGTAAAGGCCGTTGCCGTAGCCACCCTGGAAGACCAGACAATAGTCTTTATGGCACACCCGATTTTCGGACTTTCTTATATACTGCCGGACAAGCCTAAGCCGGCCTGGACCGACATAGACGCCGGCTTTGAAAAAATGCCTTCACTTACTTCGCCAGACGAAATTGCAGACATTCTGCCGGTAGTGCGCACAAATGCAGACGGCTCCGTTTATACAGAAATCTATATTTCGCAAACCTATATGCCTCGAATCTATCGCCTCAACTGGCAGGAAAAAAAGGCAGACCTGATTTTTACCGGCTCAGAGCCAACAGATGTAACAGACGGCCTTACAACAATAGACAATGTACTGCTTTATACAAGACTGGAAGGCTTTGGCGCAATTGATTTAGACAGCCTTCAGAGTCCGGGAACTCCAAGCCAGGAGCGCGACTGGCACGAAGCCTTCAGCGCCGTACCTGGAATGATTAATACCGCCTGGATTCCTCAGTCTCGCAGCGGTTTTGCCCGCGGACTCCAGCTCAACGAGCTCTGGCTTCTTTATCCGGGTACAGTAAATTCGCCTTACGCAGAAATTGCAAACGGCCGTAAAGCCATTTATGCTTCGGCCTACCAGTGCAGCTTCCCCGAGGGCGTAGAAAAATTTAAGAAAATCGTAAAAGAGCGTAATATGAATGCCATCGTAATCGACATGAAGGATGATTACGGCTATCTGCGTTACGATTCCCATGATCCGCTTGTACTCGAAAAATGTTCTACTTCAGGCTATGCAATTAAGGATCTGGATAAGTTCATTAAGGAATTCAAAAACGAAAATATATATCTGGTTGCCCGCATAGTAACCTTTAAAGACCGTTCACTTTCAAAATATCAGAATGGAAAATATGCAGTCTGGGACAAAAAGCTTAACAAGGCCTGGGTTGGAATTAAGGGATATGATGATGTAGTAGACGAAAACGGCGAGGCAACAGGCAGCAAGGAAACAACCTATTACGATGAGCACTGGGTAGACCCATATTCCGAAGAGGTTTGGGAATACAACGTTGCAATTGCAAAGGAACTGGTTGCCCGCGGCTTTGACGAAATTCAGTTTGACTATATCCGCTTCCCGACAGACGGTTTGAATCTTTACAACGCCCAGTACCGCTGGCAGGACAAGGGAATGGACAAGGAATCTGCTTTAATTTCCTTCTTGTCCTATGCCCGTGCAAATATTCAGGCTCCGATTGGAATTGATATTTATGGTGCAAACGGCTGGTACCGCTCTGGAACAAGAACCGGCCAGGACGCAGAAATGCTTGCAGAGTATGTTGATGTAATCGGGCCAATGTTCTACCCAAGCCATTTTGAGCAGACCTTCTTGAATTACGCGCCGGTTGCAGACCGCACCTACCGTATTTACTATTACGGTTCATTCCGTAATACAGTGCTCTGCCGTAACCGCGCTATCATAAGACCTTGGGTACAGTCTTTCTATCTGAATGTAAGCTACGACAGACTTTATTATGATTCTGATTATATAAAGAAGCAGTTCTTTGGCGTACGCGATTCTCTGGACCGCGGTTATATGTGCTGGAACAATTCTGGTGATTATAGTACAACTCCGCCGGATATAAGCCCGACCGAAGCCTTTATAGGAACCACTGCCGAAGCAAGCCTGGAATTCCGCAAGCCTGCCATAGGCGACAAGATGAAGCCTCTTTATGTAGATTCTGATGTTTCTGTGCTCGACAGTATTTTGTATCCTTACCGCGAAGAGGAAACAACGGTATTCCGTCCATTCCTTAAGGTATTGCCATGACGCCTGCCCAGTACACCCCCGAAGAACCCATTTCCTCAATCGCTACAGCGCTGGCACCAGCCGCCCTTGGCATTGTAAGAGTTTCGGGAAAAGGCTGCATTGAGCTGGTGAGTAAAGTTTTCAGCAGACCAAAGGCACTGCTGGAGGCGGCCGGAAACACCCTCGTTTATGGCTGGATTGTAGATAAAGGAGGGGAAGGCCTTCCCCTCGCTCGCACTTCGTCGCTCGCTACCCCTTCTAACGGGGAGCCCGCCCCCCGTAACGCCCCCGGCCGCATCGACGAAGTAATGCTCGCCGTCTACCGCGCGCCAAAGTCCTTTACCGGCGAAGACATGGTAGAAATCTTCTGCCACGGCGGCCCGGCCGTTGTAATGGCGGTGCAGAATCTCATGTTAAAATCAGGCTTCCGCCAGGCAAACCGGGGCGAATACACCTTCCGTGCCTTTATAAACGGAAAAACAGACCTTACCCGTGCCGAAGCAGTAAAGGAAATCATAGATTCACACACGGACGTTTCCCGCTCCCATGCCGCAGGCCGCCTTGCGGGAGCCCTTTTCGAAGAAATTGATTCAATCAAAAAACTGATTATAGACACTCTTGCCGCCATCGAGGTAGAAATTGAATACCCCGAAGACGAAGAAACCATTGCCGACTCCTTTGACCGGGCCGACATAGAAGAGGCTGCAAGTCGGCTTCAGGCCCTTGTGGATTCCTGGCGGGGTGAAAAACTCTACCAGGACGGGGCCAGGGTAGTGCTTGCGGGCCGTACAAATGCCGGAAAATCCTCGCTTTTTAACGCAATTCTTAAGGAAGAGCGGGCAATAGTTAGTGATATTGAAGGAACCACCCGTGACTGGCTGGAAAGCTGGGCAAGCATAAACGGAATCCCGGTAAGGCTTTTCGACACCGCCGGCCTCCGCGAAACCAGCGACCAGATAGAAGCTCAGGGTGTGGAAATAAGCCGCAGCCTGGTACACGATGCCGATGTGGTTTTGTACCTGGTAGATGGAAGTCAGGGCCTCAACGACGAAGACCGGCAGTTTATTGAAAATTGCAAAGAGCCGCTGATTCTGGTGTATACGAAAGCGGATAAAAGTCCGGTGGTTGAGTGCCCGCAAAGCGGGTGTATCGAAACCACCGCAGCTGACGAAAAGGTGGTTTCGATACGGCCTTCGGCCTACTCAACCACCGCATGCCACATCTCCTCAAAAACCGGCGCCGGCCTTTCCGACCTCTTCAGCAAAATCTTCGACCTCTTGACGGCCGACCTCGGCACAAGCGGCGCCGGCGGCAGCACAGAGCGCGCCCAGGCAGGACTCGGCTCAGCCCGCCAGAAAGAAGCGGTAGCGTCCGCACTGGAAAGTGTCCGCCACGCCCTTGTCAGTGCCGACGACAACTACACCCTGGACGCCGTAGTACAGGATCTGGAAGATTCCCTGGATGCACTTGGCGAAGTAACCGGCGACGTAACTCCAGACGACGTTTTGGGCAGCATTTTCGCAAATTTCTGCGTCGGAAAATAGGGGAATCCTTTTACAAATTCAATTATTAACAAAAATTTATTGTTTTTTACCTATTATATGGTAAAATTATTTAGGTGAAGAGGGGCTTTGGACTTAATGTTTTTGCGCATTAATCTTAAAGCCTTTTTTTGTCGATAATTTAAAAGAATAGACGTCGGCCGAGAGCCGGAATTGTTGAATTAAAAAAAGTTGAAGCTCCTATCCGGAAATCCTGGCAGACTCATCTAAAAAGTTTTTGCTCCAGGGGCATTATATGAAAAAGAGTCTTTTTTCTTCTCTTATTGGAATGACTGTTCTGTCATTTGTCTTTTTTTCAGCATGTGAAATTGGTTTGGGTTCTTCTGTCGATGTAGAAGCGCCAAAAATTGAGTTTGCCGACACCACTGTAGAATCCGGTGCTGTTGTGCGCGATTCGTTTGCCGTTCACGGTAAGTGGAGTGATGACGGTAGCATCGGCTCATTAACTGCCACCCTCAAAAATCTTTCTACTGGAGCAGATATAAAGAAGAACGGTACCATGAAAGATGGAACCTGGACCGTTGCCTTCTCTCCGGCCGACGAAGCAATTCTCGACGGCCCTTACGAGCTTTCTGTTGTAATTAAGGATACTGCCGACCACGAATCAAAAATCAGCCGCGCCTTCACAATCGACAACACTCCGCCGCTGGTTGTTCTTTCCCGCCCAAGTACAAAGCTTGGCGCAACTTTAGCAGGTACAGCATCTTTCGACTCTTACGGCCAGAAATTCACCCTGGAAGGAAAGGCCGCAGACGATAACGATGTAAGCCTTATTGAAGTTCAGGTATATGATAATGCTGCCTGCTCTGGTGCTCCTCTTAAGACTATTTCTCTGCCAAACGTTCCGTTAACAATTGAATCTGATGTTGCTGAATACAGCAGCACAACCCCAAATGATTATGCGGTTATTTATGGCCATGTTGATGCAAGCGGTATTGCACAGCGTAACGGCGGCGACTCTTTCCGTTACTGCAAGCTTGTTGTATACGATGGTGCTCAGCGTTACCCTGCAGACGGCTCTGCCCAGACCGATGCCGACAAAAAAGGTAACAGCGTAGATCATTATTATTTGAATTCTGATATTTCTGGCCTCTTTACCGAAGGCTACAAAATCACCGAGCTCTACCACATTTTAAACGGCACCTACACCGGCAGCGCCCGTACCACCAGCCCTGACGGCGTTATCTCTCTCCTCAACTCCGACACCACCAAAGTCGGCATCGGCCAGTTCAAAATCAACCCGGAGAACAGCCCTAAGTTTGTGGTGAGCGCGAGAAATCCGCTGCCGGCAAGTGGAATGTCTTTTGCTGATACTCAGTATGGTATGACAAATGGAAACAACTATCTTGAAATAGAAGTGTCTCCAGGTCTCGATGGCCATCTTATTCGACAGTCAACCGTTGGAGTTTATCTTGTCCGCTGCGATAATACAGGGGAAAATCTTCTTGATGCAAGTCTTCAAGGAAATGTAGTAACAAATGAAGATCAGGCAAAGAAAATCTGGCTTATCAGACCGGGTGCACAAAACTATGACACTTATCAACCTGGAATTGATTTAGACATGCAGGCTCAGATTACTCAGTCTGGAAGCTCTTATAAATTCAAAACTTTACTGCAGATAGGTAATGGATCCTATTCGAATTTGAAAATAGATGAAAATTATCTTATCCGTGTCGTTGGAAAAGATGAAGCCCCTGGTAATGGTAATGATATTATGAGCGACGGTAATTATGGATTCCGTCTTATTTCCAGTGGTTTGAACATTAATATGACTCCAACAGGAAGTACAGAATGGATTTCTAAAACTACGACTGTAGAGAAATATAAACACCCAACAGTAACATTTACTTATTCTACAGAAAATCAGCCTTTTGTATTTTACAGAAGCACTTCAGAAACTGGTGTAATTACTGATGGAAACAGATTTGTTCCAAAAGCAAATGCAAGCTCAAATGCAGCAACCGACGTTACCCCTGTATCTAATTTCATTGGTTCAAGTTATCCAACAATAAATGATTCTAACCGTTACGATGTTCTTGATGCTAACAATACAACACTTCTGGTTGAAAATACAAATCATACTCCGCATACGGCAACAATTTACTATCAGGTTACAGGTGCAAACTCTGCGCAGTCTAACGTTCAGAATATAACTTTTAAATATGATGATACTCCTCCTCAGGTTGCAATTGAAGAACCTCTGGACCCAACTCCAACAGGACAGACTTCTATTACTTTGCGTGGAACTGCAACTGATACCGGTGGTTCTGGAGTGAAAAAAGTTTATGTTCAGATTTGGAGTGGGAACATCACATCTACTACTTCAGCTGATGATATTAATAACATGCCTCACACTCCAGTACCAGGTGAAACAGGTGCAATTACAGCCTCTCTTTCTGATGGAGAATGGATTTGCCAGATTAATCCATCAAGTACTAACTCAAACCTTTCAACTGTTTTTACTACAAAGGGGCGAAAATCTATAAAGATTACAGCAGAAGACGGTGTAGGACTTAGAAATGATACAGAATATGAGCACTTTGATTATGATACTACAGATCCGACTATAACTTTAACTT
>JAEEGK010004762.1_pt1 | contig 33069 bp, 12 predicted proteins | sample 8958771 | NCBI WGS metagenome assembly JAEEGK01 (sample SAMN16246547, study PRJNA631951) | gut metagenome | biome: gut microbiome; feature: rumen; material: SC-attached | host: Bos | place: Iran: Karaj | collected 2018-10 | reverse complement strand
CCCAATCCCCAATCCCCAATCCCCAAACCCCCATCCCCAATCCCCCATCCCCCTTTTTTTAAAAAAAATTATTTTTAATAAATATTAAATATATTTTTAAATTTTAAATATTTAAAATTAAAAAAATTAAAAATAAATAAAATTATTATTCTATAAAATTATAAAATAAATTTATATATAAATAAATAAAAATTGTGGGGATTGGGGCTAATCCCCAATTAAATTAAAAATATAAATAAATTTTTTTAAAAAATATATATTCAATGCTCAAATTATTTAATTAAAGTTTTTTTTTAATTATTTTAACTGTTTTTATTTTTAATAAAAGATTTTTGGGATAAAAAGTTAATTATTGTTTTTTATAATATTTTGATAATTAATTATGATAGCACAAAATATCTTAAATATAATTTATGCAGTATTTTATATAGTTTCTTTTTATCATTATTAATTAATATTCACTTATATAAATATAAATATATTATAATTTGAAGATAAATCAAAATTATTTTATCAATGATTTTTCTTATTTATTTAATTTATTTGATTATCATATTGTTTTATTTTATCTTTAATAAAATTTTATATAAAAAATATATTATATAAAATTAAATACTTAACTACATTCCATCACCCTAAATAATATAGAATGATATGCAAAAATTCCCTCATGTGGACTATGCTGTTTTCGACAGCCAAAACATTTTATATCCGCTATGAAAGGAACTGGAGATGTCTCTATCTTTATTAATAAATCATTTCCCTTCTTTCCAAAAAAACTCAATTTCAGTTTTTGAAAGTGTATTCATCTCTATGAGAGCTAAAAAAAAAGAATAATAATAAACATATTGGTCTTTTTTTAATTCTAATAATAATGATAAAAAAACATTTTTATTAATAAATTTTATATGATTTACCAGGTCCTCCAATTATACTGAATAATTCTTTTAATTTATTTCTTGTCATTGAATTATCATTTGATTTATTTAAATTTAAAGTTCTGGTTCCTAAGAAATTTTTATTATTTGAATTTGTTATATTATAAGTATTTCCCATTTTATTTTTATTTATCTTTTCTTTTAATTTTTGAATTTTATTTTCAAAATCTTCAAATGATGTTGTTAAATTGAAATCTGATTTTGTGTTTAAATAATTGACTCCACTATTTGTATCTATTTCTATTCTTTTATTGTCTTCATTAACGGCATTTTCTTTTTTAATTTCTGTTTCATTTATTTGATTGATATCATTTTTTTTATTTATTTTTTCTTCATTCCCTTTATTTTCACTATCTTTTTCTTAATTTATTTGTTCTTGTTTAAAATCCTCCATTTATTATAAAATATACAATATAATCAAATATAATAATATGTATGAAATAATTTTATAAAATAAAAAATTTTTTAAATATAGGAAATGTCATTTAAAAAAAAAATGAAAAGATATTTTTTGTGAAGGAAAAAAATAAAAGGGAAAAGAAAAAAACAATTTAAATTATTCAAAAAGAATTATATATTAATAATGAAGAAATTTAAGTCAATAATAAAAAAAAAAGTTATTTACTGCTTTAATAATGTTATATTCCAAAACTAAAATAAACTTATTCAGAAGATATTCAATAATATAGAGTTGGGTTAATTTAGATATCTCTAAGCTCTTGTCTCTCCTCTTTTTTCAATTTATATGTTTTACTAGCTATTGTTCTAATTTTTGTCTTATATTAAGGTTATTATTTTTGATAAAAACATTTGTTCTACAATTTTTTTTATTTTGATGATATTTAAAGAATTATCAAAAAAATAATACATTTTTTTTTCAAAATATATATTTTAAATATTGGGGATGGGGGTTAGGATTTGGGCCCAATCCCCAATATTTAAAATATATAAATTTAATTAATATAATATAATTTAAACTAATATTTAATTCATTTTTAAAAAAAAAATGAATAAAAATATAAAAAATAATAAAAATCATAAGATAATATTTGATTATTATTATTGAAATATAAATTAATTATTAATTCAATATTTCATATATTATCTTTTCATACCATTTTAATTCTTTTTTACTTTCTTTTAATTCATCAATTAATTTTTCTAAATCTTTTAAATCTTGTTCTTTTTTATTAATTAAATCAGAAATTGTTGAATAATTATTATTATAATCTTTTAGATTATAATAATAAAATAAACATTCAAGATTTTGATATCCTAATTCTGGATATTCATATTTTACAATTTCATGATCTTTAATTAAACAATTATTAGGACAAATCATACATTTAAAATTCAAATCATAACATGAACAAGATGAAATTGAAGAATGTTCACAATTTTTATGACAATTAAATTTACATTTTTTACAAACATTTGTTTTAAGGAATTAAAAACAATTTATTATTTTCAATATTTTCTTTATTATCTTTAATATATATTAATTCATTTTTTAATTTACTCTTTTCAATTTCATGTTTATTTTTTTTTTGGTCTATTGATAAATTATTTTTAATTTTTTCAAAATCTATTTCTCTTTTTTTAGTTTTGATAATTTTTTCATAGAAAGATGAATAATTATCCATTGTTCTCAAAAATAAACATAAATCATATGCACTTTTTTTTTCAATAAAAATGGATTCAAAATTTAAAAACATTGGAAAAAAATAATCAGTTATATTTAAAAAATCTTCAATACATTTATTCTCACCTTTTTCTTTAAAAGATCTAAAAAAATAAATTATCAATTCATCATGAAATTCATTCATATTCATATTTTCCTCTACTCTTAATTCTTTAAATAAATATTTATGTATTTCTTTATATATTTCTTTATTATTATTATATTCTTTAGTATATGATTTTAAAAATTCATGCTCATATTCTTTTGTAATAAATTAAAAAAAATTTTGATAAATATTATTTTCAAAATTTTTTGTTTCATTTATATAATAATGAATAAATGCATTATCTATATTGTTGCCTTCATTAGTTAAAATGAAGTGATTTAAATATTTTTCATTAATTGAAAATTTTAAAATTTCTTCTTCTTCAGAAAAAACCTTAATTTCTTCTACTTTTTTTTCAGAAAAAGGTTTTTTATATATACATATAAAATAAAAATTTCCTATTTTTGATTGAAAATATCTATGCTCAAATTAAATTATTTTTTTTTTCATATTCTAATTTAAATCTATAATTATCTTCATCATTAATATCTAATAAAAAGTTCAAAAATCCATAATAATTTTATAATTATTATTAAAAAAAATGAATTAAAATCTAATAAAAATTAAAAAAATAACATCAATTTAAATCTATTTAAAATCAAAAAAAAAAATAAAATTAATAATTTTTTTAATCTAAAAAACTAATAAAATACAATTTTTTAACCTAAATAAATTAACACTCCTTTCTACAAATTCCATCACTACACAAACTTTTTCCATGACCACAAGCTTGATTTTTAGAACACTGACTTTCATTTTCAACACAAAAATAATTAGGACAAAGATAAGGAGTATTAGAAGGACAATTAGGTAATTTTTTACAATCTAAATCACTATCAACACAAGATCCATCAGGACAAACAAACTTACTACTATTACCACATGATATTTGAGAAGGACAATATTCTTGATCACTAACACAACTTTGATCAAGACATCTTATTTCATCTTCTTTACATTCAGGATATTTTATACATTTATCATATGATGTTTTACAAGTAAAATCAGAACATAAAATATAACCAATTGGACATATTCTTTTATTTGGTTCTTGTTCTTTATTTAATCTACATATTCCATCATAACTCTTATATTCATATTCAGGATATTTTTTTTTACAACTTATTGGAAGGAAAAATGGACATTCAATATCATAATTTTCAACACAGTAATTTACATTGTCACATTTTATTAAATTATTTGGACAATCACATTCTGTTTGTAAATTTGTACATGTGAAAATACCATTTATTGTACAATTTATTGGTTTTGTTTCTGGACATAAATTTCCTTCATCTAAACAATCTTTTATTGAATCTACACATGAACCATCTTTACAAAGATATTTATCACATTTTAATATTTCTAAATAGAATTTTTGCTCTGGTTCTAAATAAAATATTTCATCATCTAATATAAGAGAAAAGTAATAATAACCTTCTAAAGGAGGATAAAATGATAAAATGTATGTTCCATTATTTTTATCTGTTATTAATGAATCTATTATTGTTACTTGAGATGATTCATCTGGAGAATAATATACTTTTGATGTGAAATATTCTCCTCCTTTTGTTATTGAATTTCCATAATAATCTTTACATATTATTTCAATATTTATATTTGTTCCTATTTTTTTTCCTTCTATTGATGAAAAATCTATTGTTGTATTTATATTTGAACATTTTCCTGGTATTATTTTTACATTTTTTGGTGTTGTTATTTCATTATAGTTTAAAATATTTATTAATTCTTCATTATAATAATATTTAATTATATATTGTCCTGTTTCATATATTGAAAGTGAATTATATAATGTTCCTAAATTATCTACTTTTTCTTCTAATTTAAATTCATATTTATCATTTGAAAGTTCATTAATTTGATTTTCTTTTTCAAATACTTTAATTGATATTGAATTTCCAATTTGAGTATTTATTTTATTATCATAATCATCTTGACCATAAATAGTAAAATTAAAGAATGTTCCTGCTTGAATATTATTTAAATCAAAGTTTTCATTATTTTTATCATAAAAAGAAACAAATTTATTTAAATTTAATGTATTTGGAATAACAATAAAATCATAAGATTTTTTATATTCTCCATTATTAATTTCAATATTATAATTTCCTAATTCAGTAATTAAATCATTATCCATATCTAAAGAAAAATATATTTTACAAGATGGAAGTTCTTGATTTACTTTTTTCTCAAATTTATAATCTCTAACTTTACTATATTCTCCAATAGGTCCTGTTATTATAGCAGAAAGAGAAACAGATAAAGTATCATATTGTTCAATACAATTTTTATTTTTATCATAAAAATGAACATTTAAAGGTAAAGGCTCACCTGCTTTAATTGTTGTTATTTTTGTTCCACTAAATTGAGTATATTTATATTCTATATTTGATAATACTCTTCCAGTTATTTTTTGTTCATTTAATATTATTATATTATTTGAATCTATTGTATAAATTATTTGAATATTTAAATCACGCGGTGGAATTTTTGGAACGAAAGATACCATAAACACATTATCTGAAGAACGGATTGGCTCTGATATTAAAATATTATTACTTATTATTTTTAAATGAGATATTATTTCATCATTCCCTTTATATTGATTATCATATTTATCATATAAATAAAAATTAAATGTAAAATAATCTCCAATATAAATATCTTCTTGAGTCTGTATAATACGAGTTTTTTTAGGATCTGGAAGTCCAATTATAATTTTTAAATCTATTATTTTATAATCATCAATATATTTTTCATAATTTGATTTTATTGTAATTTTTACTTTTAATTTATCTTTAATATTAGTACTTTTTAATGAAATTAAATAAATTCCATATTCAGAACTTGGTTTAATAATATCACATTTAAATGTATTATCAATTTGATTATCTGCTAATTCACATTTTATATTGTTTAAATCGTCAATATCATCATTATATATTTTATTTTCTTTAGTTTTTAAAGTTAGTTTTTTTGTTAGTATTTCTCCAGCTCTAATTTCATTATTTTCTATTTCAATTTCTGTGTTTTGAGGAAGATAAAAACCATTTCCATAATTACTATCATTTTTATTTGTTTGATGATAAACAATATAATTATAATTGTAATTTTTTGAATCAATAGAAAGAGAAAATGAAAATTTATATCTATTATTTTCCATATATTGAACAAGATGATTAAATGTATTTTTATTATCTTCATCTTCATTTAAATATATTAAATATCTTTTTGAATCACTTGATTTTGAAGAATTAAATATTATATTTTTATGTATATTATCATTTTCAGTTAAATTAATATTTTTAATAGTAAAAACTTCATTAATTGAATCAATTATATTTTCAAATTCATCTCTTAAAACTAAATAAAGACTTAAAGGATAATCTTGAGAAGAATAAATTATATCATTTAATTTAACAATACTATATTGGAAATTTTCATTATATGCATAAACTAAAGTTTTAGAATAATCTGGATTATTAGTAATTACATTTGTTTTACAATTAAAACAGTCAATTTTATTTCCATTTAATTCAATTATCCAATAATATAATCCTTTAACTTTTAAAGTTGAAGTAAATAAAATTTTAGTTTCATTTATTATAGTTTTATTTGTATTTATTAAAAATTTATTTTTTTCATTTATTAAATATACATTAAATGCATTTATTGAATTTTCATCTTTAATTATATTTTTATATTGATCTTGAGGTACAATTGTTAATTCTGCAATTTCACCTGCTTTAATTTCACTTGTTAATATTTTAATATCACTTGTTTCTGAATTAATTTCTCCAAATTTATTATAAAATGAATAAATTATTTCTTCATCATTATTATTTCTAAATAAATATTTTTCATTTGAATTTAATCCTCCTTTAATATTATAATTTCCTTCTAATTTAATTGTTGATATATAAATTAATTCACCAGAATTAATATCTAAATTAGATAAAGTATCTATTTTTAATGTATCTTTAGTTATTTGTACTTTTAATAAAGATTCACTTGGTTTTAATAAATTACCATATTTATCTTTTGCTTTTATTTTAAATTTATATTCATTATCTACATTTGAATCTTTAAGTTTATTATTCTGTTTATCTTTAATATAATTTTCATTTATTTCAGCATATTCAATTTCAGATGGTTTTACTTTCATTTTTGCTTTTGTATTTAATTCATATTCATTTATTTTTATAGATAAATCACAAGGATTTTCTTTAGGATATGTATTTGATGTATTTGAACTTATAATTATAACAACTGAAGGTGAATAAGATGGGAGTTTTATATGATTTATATTTTGACATGAACTAATTATATTTGTTTCTATGTTTTTATTGATATTATAATTATATATTAATCCATTTTTATTTCTTAATTGAAGTATTATATAATCTTTATCTCCTACCATATAATTTAAATTTGTTTTAGTTAATAATGTTTTAGTTTCATCTAATTCATTTAAATCATTTTCAGGTGAACCTGAAAGATTAATAATTTTTTCTATTGTTTTTATTCCATCAAATATTAATAATTTATATTCTCCTCCTTCTAATGAATTAAAATTATTTAAATCACTTATTTCTAAAAATTCATCATTATATGATTTATTTAAAATATAGTCATTATTATCTTTTTTTAACGATGCTAAAATTGTTTTATCAGTGAAATTTTTTACTAAATTATTAAATGAATCATGTGGATATAATCTAATTAATAATCTTGAATTATAATTATTAATATAATCTCCTGAAATAATAGTTTCAAAATTTCCAGTTTCTTCTATCAAGATTTGAATATCACTTTTTTCAAAATCTATTTCATTTGATTCAACATTTACAAAACAATTATGACATTTAATATTTTTTTCACTATTATTAATATATCCTTTAATTTCATAAATACCTTTTTTCTCTAATTTACTTTGGAAAGTAATAACATTTAAACCATTTCTTTCTTCAATTTTGAAATATTGAATATTTTTATAATCTCCATATTCATTATTTTCTTCATCTTTATATCTTAAATATAAACTAAATAAATCTTTTGGATTATTATTACTTAAATCAATAAAATTCTTATATTTATCATAAGTCATAATATATATTAAAGAATTATTTCCAGCAATAACATTTTCAACTTCATCAATAAAAGTATTTTCTTCATTAATTTCACCAGCAATTGACTTAAAGTTATATGTATTTTCAAAATATACTGATTTAATTTCATAATCACCTGAATAAATTGGATAAATTGTTAAAATAAATGAACCATCAATATTATTTTTAATTGAAGATTCTATATATTTATCTTTTTTATTAGTATTAATAATTTCATAACTAAATTCATTAATTGATTGTATTAATTCATTTCCAAATTTATCATAAAATAATAATCTTAATTTATAAGATTTATCTGCTTTTGAATTTGGTAAAGAATTTAATTTTAAATTATCATCTGAAACAAAATATGCTTTATCTACTTTATTTGCTTTTGAAATAATTAATATTTTAGATGATAATTTATTTCCATTTACATAAATATTTAAATAAGTATTTTCTTCTTCTTTAAATACTTTTTTACAACTAAATAAAATTATATAAGTACCAAATTCTCCTCCTGGAATTATTTCTTTTGTAAATACATTTTCTTGTTCTATTCCTTCTATTTTTAAATCAAATATTTCTTCATAATTATCATAATAACCATTTAATCTTATTTTATTTTCTGTTCTTAATGTTATTTTAATTTGAGTTTTTTCACCTGTTATTAAATTTAATGTATTTTTTGAAACTAAAGTTTTTGAATAATCAATTGGATCTTCACTTGTATTTGAATCAATTAAACCATTTAATTTTATTTTAAATAATATTGATTTTTCATTAAATTGAATAATTAAATTATGTTCTTCATTAGTATTTCTTAAAAATAAATCAATTGAATTTTTACATATTGTTAATAATTTATAATTATTATAATCAAATGGACAAATTACATTTTCTGAATTATCAAATAAATATTTAAAAGTAAATTCTGAAACATCTTCTATGATATTATCATTTTTATCATATAATTGTAAATATAAAAATGGAAGAGATGATTTTGAAATTTCAATAGTATTATTTGAAGAATATAAATTTTCATTAAATTTAATTTTTGTTTTTTCTAATTCAACATCATTATTTTTTACATATATAATATTATTATAATTATTTATTTCTTTTCCATTAAGATATCCTTTAATAATATAACTTCCAATTTTATTAAATGAATATTCATATTTTAAAGGAATTTCTTCATTAATTGGATTTATATTCATATCATATTCATTAAATTCATTACTTTTCATATATTTTAATGTAAAGTTAAAATCTCTATTATACTTATCAATTTTATTACCAAAAGAATCTCTTGGTAAAATTTCAAAGTAAAATTTATCAGAACTTTTTACTGAGTTTCCTCCAATAATATATCCTGAGCTTTTAGTTGAAACATTTTCTGCTAAAATATCCATTGTATAAATATTTTTTAGGTAAATAGATTTTAATTGAATTGTTTCTGCATAATTAGTAGATAATTTTAAATTAATTGTTTTTTCTACTGAATTTGCAGTAACACTTAATTTAACTGGATATTCACTAATCACATTAAATAAACTTAATAATATTTCAGAATTATAAATATCTGAATTAAAAATGTCTGTATTTACATTTTCATATTCATCATAAGGATGAAGAGTTATTATTGGGATTGAATTAATAGTTCCATCTACAAGTTTTAAATCATTTTTTAATGATTTTGTATCTATTTTAAAATGAGATAATTTATTTGGTGAAACAATTAATTGAATAGATGTTATTTCAATTAAATTATATAATATTTTTATTTCATGTGGTGACTCTAATGATGATATATTATAACATGTTATTTCAATTATACTTTGACCTAATTTATTTCCTTTTATTTTATTTATTTTAAAATCTTTATTATTTTCATGACTAAATGATAATAAATTAATGTCAAATAATTCATATCTTAAATTATTATTTGTCCTTAATTCAAGTTTAATATATTTTTTTTCTCCTGCTTTTAATTTTAAAATTTTACTTGAAACATATGTTTTTTCTTTATCATAATTATTCTGTGATCCATCAATATTATCATTTAAAAATTGTAAAGAGTATGTTTTTTTTATCTCATTATGATATTCAATAATTAAATCATAAAATCCATTCAATTTTTCTTTTGAATAATAGATAAATGAATTTAATGATAATTGTGATTTTTCTAATTTAGATTTTTCATTTAATTCTTTTTTTTTAACATATAAGTCTAAAGGAATATCAGAATCAATTTTTTCTATTAATTCATTTTGATCATTCATAAGTTCAAATTTAAAAACTGGATAACTATATTCTTTATTAAATCTAAAAATAGAATTAGAATTATATAATTCAATAAAATCTCTTTGTAAAGCATATAATTTACTATTATCTATATTAAAAATATCATGAACACAAGTAAATGCACATTGCTGACAATTAATAACTGATTCACCATAAATTAAACCTTCTAAAGTATAAAATCCAGATTCTTTAATTTCCATTGTTTTTATTTTTAAAATAGGTTTAATTTTTTCATCTTCAGTTGGAAATATATAATCATATTTAATGTTATCTTTAGATTTTATATAAAAATTAACATTTTTAATCTCACTTTTATATTTTTCCTTATTTAATGCAATATTATTCCCATATTTATCTTTTAATTCTACTTCAATTGTTGATTGTTCATTTATTATAATTTGTTTATTATTAATAATATTCATTGTTGAAGTTAATGCAGAAACTTTTCCTGGTATTTTATTATATTTAAATATTAATTTCTTTTTTCTTTGATTTGAATATATTGTTAATTTATATTCACCAATTATTTTTAAATTATCGATAATTTCATATTTATTATTATTGTATTTAAATTCTAAACCTAAATCATTTTGTATATTACCATTAATAGTTAATTCAAATATTACATTTAAATTATTATTTTGTTGAGTTGGTTGATAATTTAATATATTATTATATTCATCTTCACCTTTGAAATAGAAAATAGGAGTTTCATCAACTGAACAATCATTAATTATTATGTATCCATTTTCTATTTTATAATGAAAATCATTAATATTAAAATTTGAAATTGATTCTAATGGTAAAACTTCATTTACGATTGTCCAATTAGTTATTTTTTTGTTTTTAATATAAACATCTATTGAATAACTCCCAGATTTACTAGTTTTCATATAAATATCATATTTTCCATCAATTTTTTCATCCTTATTTGCATAAATTGAAAATGGTTCTTTTATTGTTGGTGATATTTTAAAATTAATTTCAGTTTTTGGAATATCATAATTATAAAGTTTATTATCTTTAGTTTGTAATAAAAGTTCTCCTAATTTAATAATATCATTTGGATATACTTTTTTTATAGAAGAATCTTTTATAAATAAAGTATTTTGTACAGATAAATCATGATCACAAACATCATATTCTCCATTTTTATCAAGATTCATTTTTAATTCAATTTCTTTTATACTTTCTGAAATATAATTATATTTAATAACACAATTATATCCATAACTGGTTTTTAAAAAGAAATTTACATCTGTTTTATTTACATAAACAAGAACAGCATTTTTTTTCTTATCAAATTCCTTTATTTTAAAATTGAGATTAATTGTTCTATTTTTAATATGTTTTGAATAAATATACCCTGATAAATATTTTATATATGATAATTTAAAATCTGATGCAACTTTAAAATCTTCATCATTATAAAATTCAATTGCAAGAATATTTTCATCTTTATTATAAATTAAATAATCTGGATTTTTACTCCATTTTTTTTCATTGAAACCATATATTAAAGTATAATTAATTGAATTTGGTGGAGCATTAACTGTAAATTTATTAGTATATTCATTAAAATTCATTTTAATTTCTTCACCATTTAATATATAATATGCTGAATATTCATAATTTCCATTTTTTTTAGCATCATAAACACAAATTAAATTTGAATTATTATATTCTACTGTTGCTATTGAAATTTCTTTTGTTGTTAGTTCTTCAACTAAACATTTAAATTCTAAACCAAAATAATGCTTCCAATATTCAGGACTTTTTTTTTCATTAGATAATAATAACTCACATTCAAAAGTTACTTTATCATTTGCATTAAAAGGTCCTAATGAAACTAATGAACAAGATGAACTAGTAGGTTTATTATCATATACTAAAAATTCAAAATGATTAAACAATTTGAATCCTGATTTATGATAAAAATAATTTGATTCTAAAATATATTTTTCTGCTTTTGTGATTTTAGCTTGAATCTCATATATTCCATCATGAAGATATACTATCTCAAATTCTAAATTTTCATCTGCAACTGAAAGACTAATATCTTTTTTTATTTTATTTACATCAAGATTATTTATTAAATTATCTTTAGTATCATATGCTAAAAAATCAGCTTTTAAATAACCATTATCAAAATCATTTAATTTAAAATCTCCTTCAACTTTACCCCAATTGAATTTATTATATATTAATTTATATTCTTTTCCATCATGTCCATAAAAAACTAATTTATTAATTCCAGAAGATATTATATAAAATTTAAATTTTATAATTCCTTTAGTAGTTGAAAGATAAATATTATGTTCTCCTATTGAATCAATATCAAGTTTTATTTTTATATAAAATTCTTCTTTTACTATATTAACTTTATAACTTTTTCCATCAATTTTTATTTCTTCAATTTTAAAATTTTGACACATATGATAAGAATTGAAATTCAAATATAAATATTTGATTGAATCTGAAGGAATAGACTCTTCTTCATTAATATCTCCACTTTCACCATTGGTTGAATCATAATGAATAAATTTAGAAGGCATTTCATTAACTAAATTTCCACCACATAATAATGGTTCATCATCACCGTCAGTATTTATTTTTATTTCTTTATTATCAAATCCTATAAATCTTATATATGCATTATTTGTCAAAAATAATGGTAAGAATATATTGATATTAGTTGAAAAAAGTAGGATTTCTGATTTATTTTCAATTTGGTATATTTTTATATTATTTTTTTGAAAATCAAATTTAAATCTATATTTTTTATCCTTTCTTTTTACAATTTTATTTTCATGATGTACTTTATCTTGAATTAAAAAATTATTTTCAAAATCAATTAATTGTTTTTTTAAATCAATTGTAAATTTAATTTTTCTATTTTGTGTCCCAATTAATCCAAAATTATAATATAGATCAAATTCAATTCCCCAATTTTTTGCATTGCTGTTTATGACTTCTGCCTTAAAATATATTTCAAAAATGTTATTTAATTGATATTCTTTATTAGAGTCTTGAAAATTTAATTTTGTTTTTAATGTTTCACCTCTAGAACATTGGAAACTTGTTATATCATTTACAAAAAAGAAAAAAGTCAATAATAAAAAGATTAATATTTTTGCTTTTATTAATGACATTTATTATATAATTATGTTGTTGTTTTAATATTAATTTATAATTTTTATTTATTAAGGAGAATATTTTTTGATATTATCAATGTTTTAAATAATAATATTTGTTAGGCATTAGGGATTGAATAAAAAATCTAATTTAGAAAATAAAGTTATAAAAAATGCTTAATAATATAAAATAATCCATTCATTTAATTTTTCATATAAAATAATAATGATATTATATTAATACTTTTTTAAACAATAATATATTAAAAAATTAATTAATAAAATGTCTTTATTTTTTAAAAAGAAAAAAAATTCAAATACTGAGTCAGAACTTTTAATATTTGCAAATGAATCTAATGAAAAAGTAATAACTAATTCAATGTTAAAAGAACAAATATTTCAACATGAAACTTTTATTAACAAAATAAAAAGAATATTTGAGTTAATTGATAATAAAAAACCAAAAAATAAAAATACAATGAAAGAATTATTAAAAAATTCAATATCACAAGAATTAACATCTTACATTAATCAAAATTCAAAATTAAAAAATGAAATATCCAATTTACAAATAATTCATAATAGAAAATTAGAAGATAAAAATGATTCAATATCTGGATTAGTTGATAATTTAGATAAATTAAAAGAGGACAATTTTATTTTAGATAATTCTATAAAAGAAAAACAATCACATATAACAACTTTAAAAGGTCAAATAAAATTAATAAAAAATAATAATATAGAACAACTTGAAAAACATTTAATATATGGAAGAAAATTTAATGAATTTCATGAAAAAGAATTAACAAAATATCAAACAGAATTAGCAAAAATATCAAAAGATCATAATCAAGAAATATTAAAATCTAATAAATTAAATAAAGAATATAAAAATTTAAAAAATGAATTAAGTCATGTTAGATTAAACACTGAAAAAATTTCTCCAAAAATAAATATAAAATTTGAAGATAAAATAGAAGAAGAAGAAAATGAAGAAGATTATATAAATAGATCTTTAATTTTTAATGATTTTGAAAATGAAGATGATTTATCTTTAAGTTTAAATTTTTCACAAGATGAAACTTATATTAATTATAGTCTTGATTTTAATGATAATAATTTAAATATATCACAATCAAATGATATTGTTAATAATGTTAATAATATTGATTTTCCTTATTATAAAAAAAAAGAAAGAAATTTTGTTAGTGATTATAAAGAACCTAAATTTGGTATTATTCCTAAATTAAATTTAAAACAAATTGAATTTAATAAAATAAGAGTTATTACTGAAAATTTCGATGAATTATCTGGTGATGATAATAAAAAGAATCAAATAATAAAAATTAAAAAAGATATTGAAAGGGAAAAGAAAAAAAAAGAAAAATTAAAAATGGTTATTTCAAATTTTAAGTCTTATTATAAAAAAATAAAAATATATATAAAACAGTTAAAATTACAACTTGTAAAAAGTAATATAAAAAATGTAAGATGTAATACAGATATTCATTTGGATTATATATAAATATTATTAAATATATGCCATTATATTTATTTAATATTAAATTCTAAAGAAGTTTTTTATTTAAGAGTAAATATATGAAATATAATAAATTAAATATTTAAATTTATTTATAATTTATATCTTTCATTTTGAATATAATATCAAATAAAGAAGGAAATAAAAAATAATATTTAAATAATTTACACATATTTTATATATTTTAATATAATAAATATATATTTTATTCAAATGGTTGAGTTCTACTTACAACACTTTTATTAATATTTAATCCACCAGAAGCAGAAAATTTTCTATAAAGAGCATTTTTAGGAGGAGGTTCATACACTTCTTTAATTTTAACTTCTTCTTCATTTTTTTTAGCTTCAAATAATTTTTTTATTTCATTTTCTCTTTTTAATCTATTTTCTAAATGTTGTTCACTTTTATCTTTAGGTAAAGAATCAAAGAATCTTCCTCCTTTAAAATTTTTAGATGAAAATAAATTAACAAGAGTACTCCATCTTTGAATATATTTTTTACTACTAATTTCTAAATTAACTGGAGTAGGATGAGATGGATCATAATCTTTATAAAAATTAACTTCATTAATATTAGTAATTAATTCTTTTTGTTTAATAGGTGGAAAATAATTTAATTTTCTTTTATCACTTACATATTCATTATCTCTATGTTCAGTTAATAATAATTCTTCTGGTTTTTTCCAAAATTTATAACTTTCTAATAATTCAACTTGTGAATTATATTTAGGATTTTCACAATAACCTTCTTTAAATTTCCAAAATTCTTTTTTAGATTCATCATTAGAAAATTTAGGTAATTCAATTCCATGAACACCAATTGGTTGATTTGAAAATATTTTTTCATTATATTCAAATAATTCTTTCTTTTTTTTATCTTTTATTTTATTATATGTCATACCTTCTTCTCTATTATACATTTTAGAAAATATTTCATCTTCTCTTTCTTTTAATCTTTCAGTATCATTTTTATGTTTTCTTGAATTTAATATATTTGATTTTTCAATATTTTCATTATGTCTATCAAATAATATATCTTCTAATGTTTTATGTTTAGGATTATAAATATATTCTAATGATGGATCTTTATCAGTTATTTTAATATCTTTTTCATATTCTAATAAACCTACATTTCTTCTTGCTTCTCTATGATATTTATTCTTTAAATCTTTCATTGATGTATATTGTGGTTTTATTTTAATATCTATTGGTAAAGTTTCTATCATTAATTTTTGAGGATGATTTTTTTCCCAATTTAATATCTTTTCATTTATTTCTGTTTTATTTCTTTCATTTCTATATTCTTTTAATTCATTTAATGTTTTAATTCCATTTCTTTGTGGAATACTACTTAATGGATGTTCTGGATATATTTTAGTTAATGATATTATTTTTTCTCTCTCTTTCTTTCTTCTTCTATAATCTTCTTCATTTATTCTTATTTCTGGTATTCTTTCTCTTTTTCTTCTTTCTATTAATTCACTTCTTGTTAATGGATTATTATTTATATTATTTTCTTCCCATGGAATCTTTATTTTATCTCTTTCTGATAATATATTATATCTATTATTTTCATTTGATGTTTTTAAATAACCATAAATATCATATTTAGGTGGAATATGAGTTAAAGGATCAAATGAAGAAGTAGGAAGTTCATTAAATGATGATTCATCAAATGACATATTTTTTAGTTATTTTTTAATTATTATTAAAATATATTTCATTTTAAAATAACTCACAAATTTAATAAAATCAAAACATTGAAAAATAATTAATTTAAAATAAAAATTAAAACACCTGATTAGAAAATCTTAACCTAAAATGAAAAAAATAACTTCAAAAAAAAATATAAAACGTAATAAAAATTTAAAAAAACCTATATAAAAAAATGAATTTCAAGCATTCACGTAATTTAATTCCTCCAGGAACTCAAATAGCAAAAATATGTGGTATAGCATGGAGTCCAAATAACATGCGTTTAGCAGTAGCAACAGCTGATAAAAAAATAGTATTATTTGATGAAGAAGGAAATAAAAAAGAATCATTTGGAACAAAAGCAGGAGGAGCAATAAAAAATTATGAAATTAGAGATATAATTTTCAATCCTGAAAGTACAAAATTAGCAATAGCACAAAGTGACAATTTTATCTTTATTTATAAATTAGGAACACAATGGGGTGAAAGAAAATCAATTTGTAATAAATTTGAAAATTCTTCAAGTGTAACTTGTATGGTTTGGTCAAAGGCAAAAACTAATAATATTTATTATGGAATATCAGAAGGTAAAATTAAATTAGGTAATTTAAAAAATAATGAATCTTCTGTTCTTTATTCACATGAAGCTTCAGTTGTTTCAATTGGAACTTCTTTAGATGGAAAATTTATTATTTCTGGTCATACAGATAATGTAATTTTAAAATTTAATATTGAAAATTCAAATGTTCAAAAATTAGTTGTTCATACTTGTGTTCCTTATTGTTTAACTTGTGGTTCAAGTGGTTCTATTTTAGCAGCTGGAAATGATTATAGAGTTGTATTTTATAATGATATAGGAAAAAAATTACAAAATTTTGATTTTTCAAATGATGAAAAATTAAAAGAATTTTCATCTTGTAAAGTAAGTAATTCTGGTGATGCTATTGCTGTAGGTAATTTTAATCAATTTTGTGTATTTTTATATAATGGAAGAAAACAAGTTTGGGAAAATTGTCCTAAAAATGTAGATGGATTATATACTGTAACTGCTTTAGGATGGAAACCTGATGGTAGTACATTAGTAACTGGAAATTTAAGTGGAAGTGTTGATTTATTTGAAGCTTGTTTAAAGAAAACTATTTTTAAAGATATTTTTGAAATTACTTATGTTTCTCATAATCAAGTTGTTATTAAAAATAATCAAACTCAAAAAAGATTAGTTATTAAACCACAAATGAGTACTGATATTGTTAAATTAAATATTTATTTAGATAATTTTGTAGTTTTATTTACTAAAGAAAGTTTAATTGTTGGTGATTTAAATTTAGAAAAACATTCTGAAATTCAATGGAAAAAAAGTGGTCAAGAAAAATTTGATTTTAGTAATTATAATGTTTGTATGGTTTATAATAATGATGGTTTAGCACTTATTGAATATGGTTCAAATGAAATTTTAGGTTATTGTCCAACTGAATATATAAATTCAAATTTAATTAGTTGTAGATTAAATTATAATGCTTCTCAATTAGGAAAAAATCAAACATTAAAAATAATTGCTTATCTAATTGATTTAAATACAATTTATGTTCAAGATATGACAGCTCAACAAAATATAGCAACAATAAATCATGATAGTAAAATAGATTTCTTAGAATTAAATAAAAATGGTAATAAATTAATATTTAGAGATAGAAAAAGACATTTATATCTTTATTATATTTTCGAAAAGAAAAAAGTAACATTATTAAACTTTTGTGGTTTTGTTCAATGGGTTCCTAATTCTGAAGTTTTAGTTGCTCAAGAAAGGAAAAATGTTTGTGTTTGGTATAATGTTGATGATCCAGATAAAATGAAAATTATTCCTGTTAAAGGAGATGTTGAAGAAATTAGAAGAAAAGAAGGTAAAACTGAAGTTATTGTTGAAGAAGCAGGTGCAGGAAATAATTATGGTAATACTCAAACTTATTTATTAGATGATGGTTTAATTGCTTTTTCAACTTCAGTTGATGAAAATAATTTAAATAAAGCAGTTAAAATTTTAGAAAATTTAGAAATGAATAGTGAAACAGAAACTCATTGGAAAACACTTGCAAAATTAGCAATTCAAAATAAGAATTTAATGGTTGCTGAAAGATGTTATGCTGCAGTTGGTTCTTATTCAAAAGCAAATTATATTAAAAAAGTAATGAAATATATTGAAAAAAATAAATTAACAGTTGATCATCCATTAATTGAAGCAAGATTATTAATTTTAGATAAGCAATTTAACAATGCTGAAAATTTACTTTTGCAAAATAATTTATTGGATGAAACAATAGAAATATTAAATGAATTACAAAAATGGGATGAAAGTATTAAAATAGCAGAAAAATATGCACATCCTGAAATAGCTAAAATTAAAAGTCAATATTATGAATGGTTAATATCAAATGATCAATTAGATAAAGCAGCTCAATTAAAAGAATTAGATGGTGATTTTCAAAAAGCAATTGAATTATATATTAAAGGTGGTTATCCTGCAAATGCTGCTAATTTAGTTAAAGCTTATGGTAATCAAGCTAAATTTGATAATGCTACTTTAGAGAAAATTGTAAGTAATTTAAATCAAGTTGGTATTTATGAAAAAGCAGGTGAATTATTAGAAACAATGGGACATAGTCAAAGAGCTTTAGATGCTTATAGACAAGCTAAATCATTTGGTAAAGCTGTTGAAATTGCTAAGAAATCAATTCCTACTAAAGTTGAGAAATTAGAAGAAGAATGGGGTGATTATTTATTTGAACAAAAAAATTATGAAAATGCTATTGTTCATTATATTGAAGCTGGAAGTAAAGAAAGAGCAGTTGAAGCAAGTATTCAAGCTAGAAAATGGGAAAAAGCTATTGAATTAGTTACTAAATATCCTGATATTAATCCATCATTTTATATTGATATTGGAAGACATTTTGAATTTCAGAGAAAATTAGATCAAGCTGAGAAATATTATTTAAAATCTGGTGATCCACTTCAAGCATTTAATATGTATGTTAATAGTGGTAAATGGGATAAAGTTGAACAAATTGTTAAAAAGTATTTCAAAGATGAAGAAAGTACAAAAACTTTATTAAGTGAAGCACAAAAATTCGAAAAATTAGGAAGAATAAAAGAAGCTGAAAAATTATATTTAATGGCAAATGAACCAGATAGAGCAATTACAATGTATAAGAATTTAAAACAATATGATAATATGATAAGATTAGTATCTCAATATAGAAAAGATTACTTAAAGAAAACACATAAGATGATTGCATCATATTTAGAAAATGATAAGAATTTAAAACAAGCAGAAAAACATTATATTTTAGCAGGTGAATGGAAAGCATGTGTTCAAATGTATCGTTCATTAAATATGTGGGAAGATTGTTTAAGAGTTGCAAAAGCAAATGGTACAAAAGCAGAAGTAAATGAATTAGCAAGAGGATGGGTAAATTCATTACCAAAAGATCAACAAATAGATAAATTAATATCAATGGGATTAACAGATGCAGCAATTGATATTTATATTCAAAATAAAGATTTTGAAAATGCATTTAAATTAGCTGAACAACATGAGAAATTTAAAATACCAGAAATCCATTTGAAATATGCATATGAATTAGAAACTGATAAAAGATATCATGAAGCAGAAGAACATTATATTAAATCAAATAATGTACAAGAAGCAATTCAAATGTATGAACATATAGGAGATTTTTATTCTGCTTTAAGAATTGCAAGACAACATGATCAACAAAGTGTTTATAATATATACTTTAATCAAGGTAAAGTATTTCTTGATAAAGGAGATATCGCAAAAGCAGAAATGTGTTTCGTTAATGCAAAACAACCTGAATATATGGTTAAATATTATGTTAATGAAAAGAATTATAATGCTGCTATTGATTTTGCTTCTAAATATTGTCCTCAATTAGCAAATGATTTAAGAAATAAAAAAATATTAGAACAAACAAGTGATAGTATGACTGGAGATGCACTTTTAGATAATGCTAAATTATTTGAAGAAGGAGGTGATATTAATAAAGTTATTGATACTTATTTACAAATTACAGATAAACATTTTAATGATCCTGATAAATTAGAAAGTATTTGGAATAAAGCAGTTTCTTTAGCTATGCAACATGATAAAGCAAGAGCACCTGATGTTGTTTATAATGTAGCTTTAAAATTAAAAAAAATAAAAAAATTCTTATCAGCTGCACAATTATTTGAAAGTATAGGTCAAATGGAAGAAGCAGTTGTATGTTATTGTGAAATTGATAATTATGATAGAGCAAGAAAGATAGTATCAACAATGAAATTTGGTGATGCTAAAGATAAATTAATGGCTAAAATTGATAGAATGGAAAAAGAATATTTAATTAAACATGGTGATTCAAAAGGATTAATAGATATGAAAGATGAAGAAGGATTAAAAATGTTAATGGAAAAAGGAGAATATGAAAAATGTTTACAAGCAGCACAAAATATTTCAGATGAAATGTTTAATAAATACATAATTAATATAGTTAAAAAATATTTAGATAATAAAAATTTAGCAGGAACAGCAGACTTTTTAGAAAAACATAATACACCAATTTATGAATATAATCTTCAATTATATAATGAAATAGCAATGGAAATTTTAGCAGATGAAAATTTAGATGAATTAAAAGCATTAAACAATATGTTAAATTGTGTAAATAAGCAATTAAAAAATAATAATAAATTCCAAAAACAATATCAAGAAATGTCAAAATTAAATAAAATAGCATATTATCAATTTATTAAATTTACAATGAAAGGTAAAAAAGAAGCTTTTAAAAAATCATATTGGAGAGTATGTGAAACAGTTTTAGCATTTGGTGATATAATAAAATTTGATGTAGCATTACTTGATGCAGGATTAGCATGTCGTGATTATGGATTTAAAGGAAATGCATTAATATTATTAAATAGATATTTAGATGTTTATGATGAAATTGCTGATCCTGAAAATCATTTAGAAGAAGAACCTGAATTAAAAGATACTGATCTTGCTTTTACACAATGTTTCAAATCAAGTGAAAATGTTTTAAAAGAAGAACAAAGAGAAGAAATTCATCAATGGATTATTCAAACTGGAGTTGAGAAAAATTTAGTTAAGTCACTTAATAAGAAACCTTGTCCTAAATGTAAAAATCAAAATTTTGAAGCTAATATAAATTGTCATTTTTGTGATATGGTTTTTGAACAATGTGTTATTACTGGAGCTCCTATTTATCCTGATTTAGATGTTGTTACTTGCTCTTCTTGTAAAAGAAAAGGAATTAAAGAATGTTGGAGAGAATGGGTTGGTTTATATCAAACTTGCCCTAATTGTCAAAGTGTTCAAATGTCTTATAATTCTTAAATTAAAGATTAAAAAAAATTTATTATGTTTGAATGGTTTAAATTTAATATTAATTTTTATTAAATTTGATTGTTTTAAATCTTAAAAAAAAATTTTTTTTTTGTTTTAATTTTAATATTGTATATTTCTTTTCATTATTTTATCTTATTTTTTAATTTTTTTATATTAAATATTTTAAAAGATTAATTAATGATTGTATTCACAATTTTATATACTTTTCTTACTTTGGTTAAGTTTATCTATTCTATAAAAATAAATTATACTCAATTCATGTTCGAAATTTATGAAGATAAACCAATGATTAAAATTTCATCAAATAATTATTCAATCAATTTTAATTTATACTCAATAAAAATAAATGAAATAGAAAATAAAATAATAAAATTTAATAATACATCAATAACTATGAATAAAAAAACATTGAATAATTTAAGATGTTATAATTATACTTTAAAATTAATAACTTCACTTAATATGTCCCTAAATTTTTATTTTTTTATTGATAATGGAAATATTAATAATACTTTTAATAAATCAATCAATATTTCAGAAGGATTCTTATTAATAAATTTTACTTTGGATAAAATTTTAAATTCTACATATGAAGTTAATATGAAAATTGAAAATAATAATATATTAAAGAAAATAGATAATAATACTTATGAAATACAAGATGGAATAATTTATTTAATAGATAATAAAAATATATCTAATTTAAATAATTCTAATATAATAAAAATAAAAATTTTTGGTTCATCAAAAACAAATGCATATATTGGAATTCAAGTTAAAAAAGGTAAATTAAATTTGATATTATGTGATTATATTTGGATTTCAATATTTTTAATAATTATTATATTATGTTTTTTCTTTTTAATTTATAAAATTATTAAATTATTCTCAAAAAGCATTTCAAACCAAAAAATAATAGGTGAAAAAGAAAAATGTCTTTTAAAAAAATAAATTATTTTATTTGTAAATAATATAAATTTTATTAAATATAAATTAAAATTTTATTTAAAATTACATTTTTTTTTAAGAAAATTTACAAATATTATAAATTTAATAAGTAAAAAACTATTTATGTTTGTAATCTATCTTCTTCTTCTTTTAATTTATCAACCATTTTCAATTTAATTTCACTAGGTAATAAATTCAATAATTCTAAAGAATTAATTAATTTCTCTTTTAAATCTCTTTCATAATTCCTCCAAAAGAAAAGATAATAAATAATTAATAAAATAAGAATAATAATAAAAGCATAAATATTAAATAATTTTTGTCCATCATGATAATCAAAATAATCAGAATATAATTTAGAATGAAGAGTATCAAACCAAGGTCTTATTGCATTTCTCAAAAAATTATTTAAAGGTTTAAATTTAGAATAATATAAAAAATTTTCATTTGGATTAAAAAGATAACATTGCCAAATAAATCTAAAAATTTCAAAATATCTAAAAGCAATTGATTTTAAACCATTTACTTTTGAAAATATAATCATAGAAATACTTAATTCATTTCCTTGTAATACATTTTCAATATTAAAATTTAATAATGTTTCAAAATAATCTTCAAAATTTTTTTTTAAATAATTTAAATTATTATAAACTGAAAGAATCATATCTCCAAAACTATTTGAAATTTCTTCTATTGTTTCTTCAATTATTATTTCTGTATCTGTTCTATTTAATATTTTAATTGATTTATCATAAAAAAAAGATTTTAGAAAATCACATGTTGAAACTAAATTTAATTGACAATATTCAGTTGAATTTAAAACTTTTGCATATTTTGAATATACTTTTAATGAATTTTTCACTTTGACAAATTTAATTATTAAAAATATTTCAATCACTACAAATATTAATATATAATATATATAAACTAATATAAAATCTGCTTTACTTCCACTTCCTTTTTGATAATGATTTTTATTTTTTAATTTTTGAATTACAATATCATTATCCATTATTTTTAAACTTGCTTCACTTTTTGTTTCTTGTTCTAAATCATCATTACCTACTATTTTATTTAATAAATTATTTAAAAATACATCACTATTTGATTTTAATGAATCAAATACTTTTTTTTTTATTGTTAAAACTAATTCTAAAGGTTTTTCTTTTTCAATAAAAATAATTCTTAAAAATTTTTGAAGTAAAAAACAATTTAAAATAGTTAAAACAAAAGATAATATAAATATAATATAAAAAGAAGTAGGAATTTGATTAAATGAATCAACAGAATTAAAAATAGATTTTGTAATTTCATACCAATAAATATAATAATCATTTAATAAATTAACCATTAAATCATAAGTATTTTTATTTTTCATAGTAATTTGATTAGTATTATCTCTAATTATACTAACAAAAAAAATATCAGTTGATAATCTTCCCATTGCAGAAGCTAAATTTAAATTTTCAGTATGTTTTTCTCCATTACTAATAGTTAATATATTAAAAGTAATAGAATTCATAAATTCAGTTAAATTTTTAATATATTTAATTTTAGAAGTATTTGATAAAAAACTATAACTTCCAGAAATACTTACTTGATAATTAGATAATTCTTGCATTAAATCATGAATATATTCAATTTTAGAACTTCCATTTACATGAGGATAATCAGGAAAATCATTTAAAAAAAGTGCTTCTGTTATAAAATATTTTGTATACGCAATTCCATTATTTATTTTATAACTATTTTGTCCAAATTTTAATGAATCAACTATTTTATTTATATATGATAATGTTATTAAAAATTCACATATAAGAATTATTATTATTGATATAAACATATATATTGATAATATTTGAATTCTTTTTATACTTTTTGTTCCTACATATTGATTTAAATATATATTTGGATCTATTGAAATTTCTTCTTCTTTTTGTTTTTCTTTTTTAATATCTGGAGTATTAAAATCATTTTTATCATTTGTATTTTCATCTTCTGAAATTTGATTATTACTTGTTTCACTTTCACTATTATTTGAAACCAATAAACTTGTTCTTTTTTGATATGTTTTTTGCATTTTTTTTAATTTGTCTTGTACTCTTAATTTAAATTCCATTAAATTAATTTTGATTATTGGTTCTGCACTCATTCCAGTAGGATATCTTTCTTTATTTGGTCTATGTTTTTCTAATGAAATATTTTTCCCATAAAATGCTAATGAAAAAATATATTCTTGAATTTCATTTGTACTTCTTGTTTGCATTTTATTAATTATCTCTTTACTTATTTCTTTTAATGGTTCTTCTTCTTCTGAACTTGATTCTTCTTTTTTTGTTTTTTTAATTTTTTTTATATTTTTATTCATATCTTCTGTAATTGAACCAGGACTAATAAAACTAATATTAATTTGATTTAATTTTGATTGAAAATTATGAATTGTTTTTAATTCATCATTTATTGTTCCTTCTTTTTCATAAACTAATTTTGTTCTTATATAATTTAAATTATATAAATCATACATTATATTATAATCATCTTTAATTTTTAATTCTTGATTACCAATAATTTCTTTATCATTTTTTTCTAATTTTATTTCAATAAATCTGAAAAGATAAGCAAAAACTAATTCTTCTGAATATCTTATTTTAGTAATCATTAAATTAAATTTCTTTCTTTTTGATTCTGAAATTGTATTTTCAATATCAATTTCTCCTATATTTTTCATATTATCATCTTTAGGATAAATTAAATTTGGATAAATCCAATAAACAGGTTTTGGTTCTTCTTCAAAATCTTCTATTCTTTCATTAAAATTAATAGGATTAAAATTTTCATTTCTAATTAAAATATTTAAATCTATTATATGTTTCTTAATTAAATCTTGAGTTAAACCTAAATTTAAAGCAGAAGATGAAATACTATCAATTGTAAAATCATTTTTTGCTAAAATATAAAAAGGATAATTTGACTTTAAATCTCTTTGTTCAAATTTTGCTTTTATTAAAAATGAATTACCAAAATCATCTTCTGAATATAAAATATGTCTAATTAAACAAACTTTAATAAAACCATTTTTTTCTTTTGGAGAAATAATTTTATTTTGTTTTTTATCTAAATTAAAAATACCATCTCTAGCTAAATAATTTTGAGCATATTTTAATCTTTTAACAAGCATTTTAGAATGTGCATTATCTTCATAATAAATATTTGGCATTATTTGTTCTATTTTTTTACCAATTAAATTAAATTTTTGAAATCCTATAAAATGAACAAATGAATTTGAACATTGAATAATATTACATTCTCCTTTACTATTAGATCTTGCAAAACATATTACATCAGGATTTTCTAATATAGAATCTAAATTTTCTAAATTTATTTTTTGATTTTCATATTTTTTATAATTTGAATGACTTTCTTCTTCTATTTTTTTTAATACTTCTTCAGATGCATGTTTATTTCTTAAAATTTTTTTTAGAAAAAATGCATATAATTGAGCAATTGATTGAGTATTTGGATCAATTTTCCTATTTTTTAAATCTTTATCCCATAATGTATGAATTTCTTTTAATAAAGAATTTAATTTTTTGCCAAGTATAAAAATTTTATTATTTAAATTCATTGATAAATTTGTTCCTAAACAACCCCAAAAATCATTAAATAATTTTGTAATTTCTTCAATTAAATTTTTTAATCTTTTAAATTTCATATTTAATTCTCCATCAGAAACATCATTTTCATCTTCTCTATCATTTAAATTAGAAACATACATTGTATTCATATTTTCTTTAATAGTATAAAAAATATATTCTTCAGAAATTGTTTTATCACTTTCTTCAATTTGTCCAATTAATATTTTAGCATTATTCATATTAAATTTAAGTGATAAATTAAATTTAATATATTCAATTTTAATTCTATAAGATGAAGGATAATATCTTAATCCTTTTGAAAAAATATTATTAATATAATTTAATAAACACATTCTTTGAATATTTTCATTATTTGTTGTTAAATATGATTTAAGTGGACAATCTTCATCAATACAATTATTTTCATGTAATATAATATATCCTTTAAGTAATACATCACTCATTCCATTTATAATATTTGATTTTTGAGATTTTATTTTATCTCTAACTAATCTAATAAAAAAAAATAATTTTCTTAAAAATTCATTTGAATCTTTTGATGAAGGTGAATAACCTAAAAATTTATTTGAATCAAATGAATTTTTTAAAGTAATAGTTAATATAATTATTAATGGATATCCAAATACTAAAAAATAAACAAATTTATTTGATTAACTTATAAATGCTAAAAATAACATTAAATATGCCCATAAAATTGAACAATTTCTTATACAAAGTAATAATTCTAATTTAGTTGAATTATATGTTATTTCTTCAAAATTTTCTTTTATTAATTTTAAATAACCTAATAATCCTATAACAATAAAAATCCAATCTTTTGCATTAAAAATATATAAAAATATTATTATAATTTTCATAAATATTATAAGAATTTCAGAACTATTATTAATTTTTACTATTTCTTTTTCTTTTTCAAGAGGTGAAAAATTAAATAATTCATTTACGAAAATTAAAATTATAAATAATAAAGAAAATAAAATAGAAAAAGAAAAATATAAAATATGCATTGATTTGTAACATTTAATACCATCTTCAGTAATTTCAATTCTATTATTTTCACATTTAATCATTAATAAAATAGTTTCTAAAATAGGAACTAATAGAAAACCATTAATAACATTAAAAGAATAACTTCCCATAATAATATTAAATCTAAAAACAGTAAATTTCATATTATTAATTTGAATACTTAATAAAATAGAAATAATAAAAGCAAATAATAATATTCCTAAAGCAATCCAACTATATAAAAATATATTAAATTTTACAAGACGAAATAATTGAGATAATCTTGTTGCTGTTATTACTTTTTTTATAAATTTTCCTGAATCTTTATTTGATATTTTCCATATATCATATAATGGATCTGTAAAAACATATGATATTTGTTGTATTGTTTCAAGTACTATTAAAATACTTGTCACTAATTCATTAATTTCATTCTTTTTATTTATTTGATAGTAAAAAAAAAAAATACGTTCTTTTATAGAAACACCTTCATTATTTGCTAATTCACCTGTTTCTGTATTTATTTTATAATCATCATCCATTATCTTTATTTATCTAATTTTTTTCATTTTTTTTTTTTATATGAAAATATAAAATTTAATTAATATATTTTTTTTAAATTTTATTTTTTTTAAATGTCAGATGATGAAGAAAATCATATTAGTTCATATAATGAAAATAATGAAATTAATCTAAATATTGAAGAAATAGAACAAAATAAACCAATATTAAAAGAAAAAATTGGAAAAGGAAGTGATATATTACATATCTTACCTGCAAAATTACAAAAACAAAATAATGCAATTAAGGCGCCTGTTGATAAATATTTTGAATCAAATATAATAAATGAAAATGCTTCTTTAAATGAATATATATGTTATTTTAGAGGGAGAAAATTAAATGGAAAAAAATATAAAGTACCTGAAAATATTAATTTAGAATATTATGAATTATTAAAAGAGAAAAAAAAAGAAGATTATACAATAAATCAATCAAAAGATATTAAAGAATATTATATTTGGAAATATGATGAAAATATAAAGTTAAATGAACCAATGACAAATATAGAAAAAACATTAAAAAATTTTGATTTTCTTGCATAAGAAATATAAAAATAATAATTTGTTAGAAAAAAATATTATATATATATAAAATATAATAAATAATTGTGAAAAAAAAAATTTTTTTTTCAAGATGTAGAACCTTTATATAATTCAGCATATTTCCCATTTAATTTCATTAATTCATCATGTGTACCTTCTTCAACAATTTCTCCATTTAATAAAAATAAAATTTTATCACAATTAATTATAGTACTTAATCTATGAGCAACAATTAAACAAGTTCTATTTTTCATTAATTTATTTAAAGATGTCTTAATAATTTCTTCATTTTCTTTATCTAAAGCACTAGTTGCTTCATCTAATAATAATATAACAGGATTCTTTAATATTGCTCTTGCAATTGCAATTCTTTGTTTTTCTCCTCCAGAAACATTAATTTCTTGATTATCATTTTCCATTAATTTATAATAAATATTAGCTTCTTTTGCAGCTTTTTCAATTTCTTCATCACTTGCATTTAAATTACCATAACGAATATTTTCTTTAATTGTTCTATTAAATAAAACTGGTTGTTGTAATACTATTCCAATATTTTTTCTTAAATTTACTAAATCATATTCTTTAATATTTATATTATCTATTAATATTTCTCCTTCTGATACATCATAAAATCTTTCTATTAAAGATATTATTGTTGATTTACCTGAACCTGAAGGACCAACAAATGCAATATTTTCACCTGGATTAATTACAAAATTTAAATTTCTAAAAACTGGATTTTTACTTCCAAAATATTTAAATTTTACATTTTTAAATTCGATTTTACCTTCAAAATTTTCTTTTTTATATCCTACTTTTTCAGTATCATTTACATCAATTTCACTATTTGTATCTAATATTGTTTGTAAATTAATAATTGATTCTTTTGCTGCTGTATAATCACCTACAAATAATTGAGCAATTCCTATTCCAAGTGCTGAAAATAATATTGTAAATATTGCTCTTAAAATATTTGTAAATGTAGCTTTATCTTTTTTATATAAATTTCCTCCTACATAAAATAATGTTGCATACATTCCAAAAATTACAAATTGAGTTAATGAATAAAAAAAACCATTTATAATTATTTTACAATATTTACAATTTTTTTCTCTATCATTTCCAATATTTAATATTATTCTAGCATATATATCAACAATTTTATATTGCATATTATATGAAAAAATAGTTTTTGAATTTAAAACACTTTCACTTAAAATATTACCAGCATTTTCATCAATATTATTATTTCCTTCAACTAAACCTTTTTGAAGTGAAAATTGTAAATAATAAGAACCAATAATAAGAGGCATAAAAGCAATATTAATAACACAAATAGCCCATTGATAAATTAAAGAAACAATAATTCCAATACATAAAGTAACAATTGTTTGTAAAATTTGACCTAAAACAGAAGTAGCAATTCCAGTAATTTTTGTAGTATCTGAAGTTAATCTTGTTAATAAAGCACCAGGTGAATTTTCTTTAATATCAAAATAACCAATATGTAAATTTAAAAATTTATCAAAAATATCTTTTCTATATTTTGAAGTTAATATTTCTCCAGTTCCATAAAAAAAATAATTTTGCATCCATAAAGAAAAACAAGAATAAAAAGCTAAACCTAAGAATTCTAAAGATGAATATAAACCATATTTTTTAACATCATTTAAATCTTTTTTTGATAAAGATCCTATTGAATTTGCTAATAAAATTCCATATAATGGCCAAATTGCTCCTGATAATCCTGCAGCAAAACTACATCCTATCATAAATTTTTTATGATTTTTTAAATAACTAAATGCTTGTCTTCTACTTTTTTTAAAATATTCTTTATTATCTTTTATTCTTAATTTATTTTCATAATTTTCCATATATAAATCATTATCAATTATATGACTTGGTGACATTTCTATACTTTCATTCATTGATAATTTTCTTTTTTTTAATTGTTGAATTTTTTTTTGATTATTTTGAAATTTTTGAAATATATTTCTATCTTCTAATCTCATTTCTTCCATATTTAAAATTCTATTTTGAGAAACTTTTGATTTATTTAATCCACTTATATCATCTTGATTATAAGACATAATCATATTTTTACTTTGATCATTAAGATTATTATTAGTATTATTTCTAGAACCATTATTTCCACCAGTTAAACTTTTTCTTTCATTATTATTTACATTTGATATAAAATTATCAATAGAAACTTTTTCCTTATTCCCAATTACATTATATTTCTTTTCTTGTTCTAGTTTAGCTCTTTTTTTATATAATTCAGCATAAACTCCATTTTTTTCTAATAAAACTTCATGAGTTCCTTCTTCTGCAATTCTACCATTTTTATCAAAACAAAAAATTTTATCAGAATTTTTAATAGTATCAATTTTATGTGCAATAATAATAGTAGTAATACCTTTACTAACACTATCTAAAGCTTTTTGTACTTCAAATTCACTTTTATTATCTAAAGCAGAAGTAGCTTCATCTAATAATAATAATTTAGGTTTTAATAAAACTGCTCTTGCAATTGCAATTCTTTGTTTTTGTCCTCCTGATAATTTTTCTCCTTTAACACCAACTATATAATCTAAACCACATTTTTTTATTATTTCTGTTGCATAAGCTCTTTCACAAGCTTCATATATTTGTTCTTCTTTAATATTTTCTCTTCCAAATAATATATTTTCTCTTATTGTTGTATTAAATAAAACTGGTTCTTGTTGAACATAACCTATTAAATTTCTCCAATAATTAACATCAAAATTTTTAATATTTTTACCATCAAATGAAATAAAACCTGAATTTGGTTCATAAAATCTTTCAATTAAAGAAAAAATAGTAGATTTTCCTATTCCAGAAGGACCAACTAAAGCTAATTTTTTATTTGGTTCAAAATCAATATTTAACTTATTTAAAACCCATTTTTCACTTTTTGAATATTTAAAATTAATATTATTAATTATTAAATGACCAATAAGATTTTTTTTTTCTGGTTTTTCTTTTCCATAACTTAAAATCATTTTCCTTTCTTTTAACTCAAAATAATCTTCTGCTGCATTACAAGCTTCATAAATTGCTTTAATATTAGGAGCAGCTTGACCAAGTGAAAAACAACCAAAAATAATAGCAAAAATAACTGTAATTACATTTCCAGCTTTAAAATTTTTTGTTTCATTATTTCCATTTTTATATATTAAAACACTACCATACCAAATTGCAAGAGCATATGAACTATAAATAACAAAGATAATAAAACCAATACCAAATCCAGTTTTATATCCTTGATTAATTCCTGCATTTCTAGATTGAATTAAAAATTTATTATATCGATTTTTTTCTTCTGAAAAATTAGCAAAAGAAGCAACAGTTTTAATATTATATAAAATTTCTTCTGCCATTCCTCCTGCTTTTTCATAAGTTCTCATTTCTTCTGTTCCTTGTTTCATTGCATTTGCCATAAAAAAACCACCAATTCCTAAAAAAGGTAACATTGCAGTAACTACTAAAGATAATTTCCAAGAAGTAATAAAACCAATTATAAAAGATGCTATAAATTGTGCAATTGTACTTAATGATATTCCTACTTTTGTTCCTATACCACTTTCAATTATTTTTGTTTGATTTTGTATTTTTGTACTTAATTCAAATGTATTTGTTTCATCAAAGTAAATTTGATCTTGTTTCATTATTGTTCTGAAATAATCTATTTTTATTTGATTTGATAATCTTTTTCCTATTATATTCCAAAAAATTACCATTAATAATGAACCAATAAAAATTAATATTCCTGCTATTAAAAAATTTATTATTGATTTATGTATTATTGATGGAACTTTTTCTTTTGGAATTGAACCATCAAAACCATCTATTACATCTCCTAATAAAAGAGAAGTAAATGGCATTGCACAACCTGCTAATAATGAACCTATTATTGCAAATATAAAAAATATTAAATCTATTTTTGTTGATTGACATTTCATTAATTGTATAAATGATACATTTTTTTTTTTATTTTGATTTTTAAATACTTCATTCTCTTTCATTTCTTTTATTTCTTTTTTTACTTGTATTAATTCTGACTTTACTTGATTATATTCTAGTTCAATTTTTGATAAAAAACCACGGAATTCTTGTGTCATATTTATTATACTTTCTCTTTCATTATTTATATTATTATTAGATGCTTCCATCATAGAATTAGTTTCTCTATTATTTAAATGGAGCATTTTTTTAATTTTTAATTTATTTAATTTTTTCCTTTTACGACATTAGAAATTTTAAAATGAAATATATTTTAATAATAATTAAAAAATAACTAAAAAATATGTCATTTGATGAATCATCATTTAATGAACTTCCTACTTCTTCATTTGATCCTTTAACTCATATTCCACCTA
>JAEEGK010004758.1_pt1 | contig 33079 bp, 27 predicted proteins | sample 8958771 | NCBI WGS metagenome assembly JAEEGK01 (sample SAMN16246547, study PRJNA631951) | gut metagenome | biome: gut microbiome; feature: rumen; material: SC-attached | host: Bos | place: Iran: Karaj | collected 2018-10 | reverse complement strand
ATTGAATTACTTAGCTTTTTTAATTTTTACAGTGCATACAGCCGGAAGCAAGGAGAAGGAATGTAAATGTCAAGAGATGGCCGACAAAAATTTCAATCAGGATGACGCAGAGAATTTGGATCCAGGAGCAACTGCACCCCAAAATCTTTGAAACTTTTTCGAGCCAAGTAGGGACTACGACCCTTGCAGCATGACGCTTGCCCGACCTTTGCAATGGAAAAATGAAAAGCGCGAGTAGGAAATCACAGAACAGACAAAGTGGTACAATGCGGAATGAAGGATGAAATAGCAGGCAAAGCTACGCCACAAAGCAAGCAGCTCTAATCTCTGTTGTCGTAGGTTAGAAGAGCAGGAGAATGAATAGGAGTAAGAAGCCGTTCTCAGCGGCAGCATAGGTGAAAAGCCTCGCGGTATGGTGGACTAACAACGAAGCATCAAATGCCATTTATGAGCGGCAACAATCAGCAAGCATGACAACCTCAATCCGTCGTGCAGTTCGCACAAGTAAGAAATTCAATGGGCGGTGTCAGGGTAGAAAGCTAGAAACAAAGCAAGAGGACAAAGGCGGTTGCACAGATTTAGATTAAAGACAGGTGAAATTTAGAATGAAAACTTCTTTAAACGAGTGTAATTACGTGTTTTTATTCTCCGAAGATTTTCTCCAATTCCTTTTCGATGTTCTCTCCGCGTAGGCCGCGCTTCAATATCTTGCCGTCGGGGGCGAAGAGGATGATGTGGGGGATGCCCGTGATGCCGTAGAGGTCGGTGGCTATCTGCTGAGAATTGAAAACTTGTGGATAAGGAATCTTCTCATTCTCTATGGCTTTCCGCGTGTCCTCGGGCTTGTCGTTGACAGCAACACCAAGCACGACGAGACCTTTTTCCTTATATTTATTATAAGCTTTTATAAGGTTTGGGATTTCCGCACGACAAGGTCCGCACCATGAGGCCCAGAAATCAACAAGGATGTACTGCCCTTTGCCCACATAATCACTGAAGCGAGTGGTCTTTCCGTTGTACTCCACGGCAAAGTCCTTGAACATGTTGCCTTCGTCAGGACGTTCAATCAGTGTATTTGCTGCCTTTGCCCTCTGCACAACCACTGGATGCTGCTGCACGGCTTCGCTGCATTCCCCAATAAGCATCAGCACTTCCTTCGCCTCTTCAGTAGTAGTTTGCCCCATTGCATTCAACATCAGCACGGCAGTCAGGTCGTCTTGGTGCTGGAAGATGTATTCGCATTGGCATTTGCGAGCCTTGTCATAGTCTCTTGACAGTAATGCATCGCCGATTTCCCGGACAGCCCCGAAAAAGACATCGTTCAGCGGCGTGCCAGCAGCAGTGCTGATGTTTTCGTTTAATGTCACCTCTATTTCACCCGGTTCAAGGAAAAGAGGGAAGCTCTCTGTACGCACGCCGCCAGGAATTGATTCTTGGAGTTGCAGATATGCAATGCATGGCTCCTCCACAATGCCACTAAGGACAATTTTGTTGTCCACGAAAGCCTGTTTCCTCGTAATGAGTTTTCCGTTGGCAAGGTCCTCCAGATAGAAACTGTCAATGCTTGCACCTTCCTTTGCCACGGCCTCTGCCAAAGCCGTGCAATCTGCACTAATGGTGTAGCGGTTCTCTGTTTTGCATGCAGCCAAGCAGACGAGGGCGAGCATGATGGTGATGATGGTTTGCTTCATTGTTTTATTTGTCTTTAAAGATTTCTTCAAGTGTCTTCTCTATTTCCTCACCGCGAAGCCCTCGGGCGAGGATAGTGCCGTCGGGGGCAAAGAGGATGATTTCGGGAATGCCGTTAGTTCCGTATGAAGCGAGTTGCTCAAAAGTAATGCCGTATATCTGCGGATATGAAATCTGGAGCTGTTCTATGGCTTTATCGGTTTCTTCCTTCTCGTCATGGACGACCATGCCAAGAACCTGCAAGCCATGGTCTTTGTACTTGTTGTAGGCGGCAATGATATTAGGTATTTCTTCCCTACAGGGAGGACACCAACTTGCCCAGAAGTCCACAAGCACATACTTCCCTTTGCCCACATAGTCGGAGAGACGCTTGCCGTCGAAAGCACTCTGGATGTCCAGCATCTTCTTGCCTTCACTGGTGGCTTCGTATTTGGCCCACACCTCCTTGCTATTAACGAAGAATGGATACTCCTTTATCATAGGGCCTCCCATATTGTAGAGCCGCAACTTGTCGGTGGGCGAGGCAAAACACATGTCAAGTATCCTTATGCCGAGAGCATCGTCCTTGTGACGAAGGTACATTGCCTCGGCATACTGCTCGAAGCGCTTACTCCTTGCCTCATCATCGAGTGTGCTGTCAATCGACCGAGGGTATTCTGTTGCCAAATATGTCAAGCTGTCATTAAGAGTTCCGCCGACTGCAGAGAACTGATATTTGAGCGTAATGTCTCCTGGCTCCAGGATAAACATGTAAAGCACATTCCGATATTTGTTGATAACGACGGCAGGAACGGGCTTATCGACTTTGCCCTTCATCGTAAACTCTCCATTGGTAACGATGGCAGAGTCCAGGGTCTCATAGCCTTTCACTTGTTGCTCGAGATAGACGACTGTCACATCTGGATCGTCAACAGTTCCTCTAATGGTGTAGCTGTTTCCCTGTGCCTGACTTGCCACGCTGACGAGGGCAAGCAGGATGGTGATGATGATTCTCTTGTTCATGTTCTTTTTACCTTATATATATAATTCTTGTTTCGCAGGTTATAAAATGCCGTTAAACAGGAAGCTTTCAGCATGCTCTCGTGTTGTCTTGCAAATCCACACGAGGATTTTAGTAAATCCACACGAGGATTTGGGCAAATCCACGTGAGGTTTTTGACAAATCCACATGAGGTTTTTGACAAATCCACATGGGAATAAATATTGATTCAGCTTCCATGATCTCTGTAAAGTAAAAGAAAGGGCAAATATCTCTTGAGTGTCTTTGTTCCTTCACTCTCTGAAAAATCTCAGGCTATACGTGCTATCTCACATAGTCATTGCTCTTGAACGAGTCGAACACAGTAAGGACAGTGTTCTCCAAGAAGTCTTTAGGAGTGGCATCATCAAGGCCAGTGCGGCACATAACAATATAATGTGTGTCGTTTCCTTCATTTCAATGTATGGTTAAATGTGCAGGCAAAGGTGCGATAAAGAATGAAGAATGGGTTTTGTTCTCCGCACTTAATCCTATTCCCGTTTCCTGGAGTATTGTGTGGATTCCTTCTTTTTAATACCAGTCGGAGTTGCCTTTTCTGATGTTATCACCATTGTGTAGCCGCTCTTGTCAAACGTAATGTTGAACCGTTCATTGACATCCATGCCGCTATTGCCTTGCCTTAGTTGTTCCTGTATATACGTTTTACACTCCTCTTTCCAGAGTTCAATAGAGTCCAGATATTCCAGTTCTGACTGTGGGAGATTTCTCAAATCCAGATCGAACGAAGTTACATCAGTCGTACTGGCATCAAATTCATTAATCAGTGTGTCACCTCTCAACTCCCATCGTCCTTTCACGTAGATGGTCGTTGTGGCAAGCAGGAAGACATCCTCTTCCTTGAGCTGATAGTCAACTTTCATCCTGCCATGGTTGGTCCTCTCGACGGTGCTGTCCTCATGGAACACAAGGGTTACTGTGCCGTCTTGGACGCTTGCCTCCCATGTGCCTATAATCAGGTCGGCCGCAGCCGTCAGGTTGCCCGCAGACTTCTTGATGTATGTTTCGATGTCCTCGTCGGAGATGTCCATCAGCAGCTTGTTCTCGCGGTTCAACCGGTTCAACCCATAGATAGTCGCCAGATACGTATCTCTCCGGGAGAAATAACGTTGGAGATAGAGCTTTGTCGATTTTTGGGCGAAAACCTGCTTCATTATTCTACGTTGGGCATCGGAGGAAACGTTTTCGTATTCGAAGTCGGTTGGGTTTAATTGCTGCAAGAATTCCTCGTAATCCTCCTTACTGACCGGACGGCGGAACGCGGGAGCATCGGCCATCACTTTCATCAGCGAGCGGCGCATGTAGTAGCATGACTGCACGTTGTCGTAGAACTGGTTGTTCCCGATGTTCATGCGGGCATCGAGGCCGCTGTTGAAGGCATTCTCCTTCGTGTCATTCGTCCAGGGCTGAACCACCATGGGATTGTCATACAGGTAGTTGAATGCCAAATTCAGCGTGTCCATTGACATACTGTCTATCAGTTCCTGATGGGCTGAGACGTACATCGCCACCTTGAAAAGGCTGTCCTCTATTTGCACCACGTCCTTGAGTCCCTGCACTATCTCATTGATATCACACACCGCCATGATGGCCGTTTCGCGTTGAGCGGCTTTCCGATGGTTGTTCTCCACCATTTTGTCCGCGAAAAACGTCAGACCTACGCCGATAGCCGTACCAATAATAGCTATGGACAGTTGTTTAAACTCAGGGATGAAGATTCGATTCTTCAGTTTCATAATGATTGGGTTATCTTAGCATGTTTTCTGTAAATCGCCACAAAAGTACAAAGATTTTGCTTGGCTTCCTCGGCAGCCTCATGCATCAACTGGGCAAGCACTTCGTCGGTAGGCTCCTCGGTGGAAGTCAGTCGGTAATTATCGATAGTCTGTGTTGCCATCTTTCATTTACAATTTAATCATTTACCAGGCCCTCTTCCCAACCCTTCCCCCTCTATAGGGAAGGGCTTTCTCCCTTAGAGGGGTCTCCTTTTTAACCTTTTAACTTTTTAACTTTTTAGAGGGGCCGGGGTGAGGCTTTTACCTGAATGCTTCGCTCAGGAGCTTGATTTCGATGGTGGGGCTGATGCGCTCGTAGAGGATGTTATAGACGGCATCGAGGATGGGCATGTTGACATGCAGGTGCTTGTTGATGTCCTTCATGCACTTCGTGGCAAAGTAACCTTCGGCTATCATCTCCATCTCGAGCTGCGCACTCTTCACGCTGTAGCCCTGCCCTATCATGGTGCCGAAGACGCGGTTGCGGCTGAAGTTGGAGTAGCCCGTCACGAGCAAGTCGCCCGTATAGACGCTCTCCGTGATGCTGCGGTCGATGGGATGGACGGTATTGAGGAAGCGCTCCATCTCCTGTATGGCATTGCTGATGAGGACGGCTTGGAAGTTGTCGCCGTACTTCAATCCGTGGCAAATGCCTGCGGCGATGGCATAGACATTCTTCAGCACGCTGGCATACTCGATACCTATCACGTCGTCACTCGTCTTGGCCTTCACATAATCGCTGGCAAGCATCTTGGCAAAAGACAAAGCCTTCTCCTTGTCAGCACAACCGACGGTCAGGTAAGTGAGGCGGTTCAAGGCGACCTCCTCGGCATGACTCGGTCCGCCAAGCACGGCGAGGTTCTCCTCCGGCACGTTGTACATCTGGTTGAAGTAGTCGGAGCAGATGAGGTTCTCGTCGGGCACGATGCCCTTGATGGCTGTCACGATGAACTTGTCGCGAAGGCGGACATGGAGGCGCTTCAAGTGTCCCTTCAGGTAAGGCGAAGGCGTGACGAAGATGAGCGTCTGGCAAGCCTCGACGACCCGGTTGATGTCGCTCTCGAAGGTGATGCGGTTCACGTCAAAGTGGACGCTGGTGAGGTATGCGGGATTGTGTCCGAGGCGCTTGAAGTCCTCGATGCGGTCATCTCGACGAAGGTACCACCAGATGTAGTCGTTTTTCTCGAGGAGCATCTTGGCAATAGCCGTTGCCCAGCTGCCGCCACCCAGTACTGCTATGTTTCCTAAATCGCTATTCATATATGTGTAGGGAGTTAAAGGAGGGAGTTAAAAGAGAAGTTAACTCGCTTCGCTTGACTTCGTCGAGCTAAAGCTTCGTGGAAGTTAATTCGCTTTGCTCATGGACGAATGCTTTAGTAGCAGCCATGTGTATTGTCCGGCGCGTAGCGCTTCACTTCCTCTTTAACTTCCTTTTTAACTTCCTTTTTAACTTCAATTTCCATTCATTGCTGCAAAATTACACATAAAACTTGGCATTACCAACCATTCAGCTTACTTCTTTGCGGAAAAAGACGGATTTTCATCTCTTTTCGTGCTTTTTTTTACATTCTGCGACATAGCAATCAAAGAATTCTTTGTGTATTTGCAGACATAAAACAAAAAAACGCATCGACATGGAAGCAAAGACTCCATATCACAGACTCCACAAACAATACTCTCGTTGACTTCGTCTTCTTCAGACGCGACTCAGCCATTTAAAGCAGGCTTTATGGCGTTCGCTGCTCCTTCAGTTCGGAAATAAAAAGAAAAACTTTGGTTTTCCTTTTGTTTTTCGCTCACTTATTCGTATCTTTGACTACGTCGAAAATACTCTCGCTCGGAAATAAAAAGAAAAACTTCGGTTTTCCTTTTGTTTTTCGCTCACTTATTCGTATCTTTGCACCCGCGAAAATAACATTTTTTTATTAATCCCAGATATGGCAAAAGTAATTAAGTTACGCAAAGGCCTCGACATCAATCTCAAAGGCAAAGCCACGAAGGAAACCGCGACCGTGAAGTGTCCGGGCGAGTATGCGCTCGTTCCCGATGACTTCTATGGCGTGAAACCCAAAGTGGTGGTCAAGGAGGGTGATGCCGTGAAGGCTGGGGATGCCTTGTTTGTTGACAAGCTGCATCCCGAAGTGAAGTTCGTGAGCCCTGTCAGCGGAACAGTCAGCATGGTGGAACGCGGCGACCGTCGCAAACTGCTGAGCATCCGTGTGAAGGCTGACGAGAAGCAGGAAGCACGCCAGTTCGACACAAAGGGTGACCTGAAGGCGCTCATGTTGGAGAGCGGTCTGTTCGCTTACCTGCGCCAACGTCCCTACGATGTGGTGGCAAATCCTGAGGACGCTCCGAAGGCTATCTTTGTGAGCGCGTTCAACAGCATGCCGCTCAGTCAGGACTTCGAGTACGTCCTCCAAGGTCAGGAGGCTGAGTTCCAGGCTGGTCTTTCCGCTTTGGCAAAGCTCGCTAAGGTTTATCTTGGCGTGAGCGCTAAGCAGACCGCTAAGGCTCTGACCGAGGCTAAGGACTGCGAGGTGAACATCTTCGACGGTCCAGCTCCTGCAGGTAATGTGGGCGTTCAAATCAATCACGTCAGCCCCATCAACAAGGGCGAGGTGGTTTGGACACTTGGAGCCGAGGAAGTTATCTTCCTGGGTCGTCTCTTGAAGACTGGCACAGTCGATTTCACTCGCACCATCGCGCTTGCTGGTAGCGAAGTGAAGGCGCCCAAGTACTACAAAGTGAAGGTCGGACAGAAGTTGACTACGCTCCTCGACGGCACAATCAATGCTGAGGGTGCTCGCATCATCAGCGGTAACGTAATGACCGGTCTCAAGACCACGGCCGAAGGTTTCCTTGGTGCTCATGCAACCGAAGTGAACGTCATTCCCGAAGGTGACCACGCAGACGAAATGTTGGGCTGGATCATGCCACGCTTCAACACCTTCTCGACCCATCGCAGCTACTTCAGCTGGCTCTTTGGCAAGAAGAAGGAGTACGTCATCGATGCACGCATCAAGGGCGGCGAACGTCACATGATCATGAGCGGAGAGTACGACAAAGTCTTCCCGATGGACATCTACGCAGGCTATCTCGTGAAGGCCATCATCGCTGGAGACATCGACCGTCAGGAAGCTCTGGGCATCTACGAGGTTGCTCCCGAGGACTTCGCCATCGCTGAGTTCGTGGACTCTTCGAAGCTCGAGTTGCAGCGTATCGTACGCGAAGGGTTGGACATCCTCAGAAAGGAAAATGCTTAACACATTATTATATAAGTTATGAATCCAATAAAGAAACTATTCGATAACATACATCCCTACGTTGAGGAAGGTGGCAAGTTCCACGCTTTCCGCTCGTTGGTGGACGGTTTCGAGACGTTTGCTTTCGTTCCGAACACAACAAGCCGCGTAGGTAGCGTGAACATCCACGATGCTATCGACAGCAAGCGCATCATGAGTTTTGTGGTGATTGCTCTGCTGCCAGCCCTGCTCTTCGGTATGTTCAATGTGGGTTACCAGAACGCTCTCGCTACAGGCCATCTTGCCGACGCTACGTTCTGGGGCATGTTCTGGTACGGCTTCCTGGCCGTTCTGCCTAAGATCGTTGTCAGCTACGTTGTAGGTCTCGGCATCGAGTTCGTGGTTGCACAATGGAAGAACGAGGAAATCCAGGAAGGCTTCCTTGTATCGGGTATCATCATTCCCATGATTGTGCCCATCACTTGTCCGCTTTGGATGCTTGCCATCGCCGTTGCTTTCAGCGTTATCCTTGCTAAGGAAATCTTCGGAGGCACAGGTATGAACATCTTCAATCCTGCCCTCATCACCCGTGCTTTCCTGTTCTTCAGCTATCCTGCTGCAATGACTGGTGACGCAACTGTGTGGGTTTCTCAGGACACAATCCTGGGTCTCGGCTACAAAGCTACTGATGCCTTCACAGCAGCCACACCTCTTGGCGAGGCTGCCCAGGCAGGTTTCTCAGGCTTTGCTCCTGAAACGATTCAGAATGCCATTACCGGTCTCATCCCTGGTTGCATTGGTGAGACGAGCGTGATTGCTATCGCTCTTGGCGGCTTGCTGCTGCTTTGGACTGGCGTTGCAAGCTGGAAGACCATGCTGAGCGTCTTCGTTGGCGGTGCTGCAACAGGTTACCTCATGCAAGCCCTCGGCCTGACTCAGATTCAATGGTACGAGCAACTCGTTCTTGGCGGCTTCGCTTTCGGTGCAGTCTTCATGGCAACCGATCCCGTTACAAGCTGTCGTACAGAATGCGGCAAGTACGTCTATGGTCTGCTCATCGGCTTTATCGCAGTCCTGGTTCGCGTCCTCAACCCGGGTTATCCCGAGGGTATGATGCTGGCCATCCTGCTGATGAACCTCTTTGCAAGCCTCATCGACTACTGCTTCGTACAGAGTAATATCAATAAGCGTGCTAAGCGCGCCATTATTAAAAAGTAAACAGATATGGCAAAGAAATTTATATGCGAACAATGCGGCCAGACATTCGAGGCTGCATCAAAGCCCGATAAGTGCCCTATCTGCGGCGCCGACGCTTCCAAGATTAAGGAAGTAAAGTCGAAGGGCGTTAATACGAACGGTAATGTATATACCTTCTGCTATGCAGCAGTAATGGTTATCATCGTTGCCTTCTTGCTGGCATTCGTGGCTTCTGCATTGAAGGAGACACAGGACGCTAATGTGGCAAACGATACGAAGGGACAGATTCTCTCTGCTCTCGGTTACGACAAAGCTACCATCGATGTGGCTAAGGTCTATGAAGAGAAGGTGAAGGACAACCTCTTCGAAGCAGGCGAACTGAAGCCTTACGAGGAGAAGTTCAACACGACTTACGGCGCTCTAATCAAGGAAGGCAAGCTTCACGTCTTCACTGGCACAACAGCCAACGGAGAGCAGGCTTATGTGCTTCCTGTTGTAGGCCGCGGTCTTTGGGGCGGCCTTTGGGGTTACATCGCTGTGAACGAGGCGAAGGACAAAGTGCTCGGCACTTACTTCTATCACGAAAGCGAGACTGCTGGTCTTGGTGCTCGCATCGGCGAGAAGTGGTTCCAGGACCAGTTCATCGGCAAGCCCATCTTCGGTGAGGACGGTAATGTCGCTCTCACAGTCACAAAGGCTGGTGCTGCTCAAAGTGAGTTCGAAGTGGACGGCGTGACCGGTGCAACCCTTACCAGCAACGGCGTTGCCGCAATGGTCAAGGACGGTCTGACCGCTTACAAGGAATTCCTCGGTGGTTCTGCTGCAAGCGAATCAGAAGAGGCTGAGTGTGATATTTGCGAAGAGGATGTTAAACAATAAGAAAGAAGGAGGAAAAGAATATGAGTAAATTGTTTTCTGACGAGAATAAAGCCGCATTCACAGGCCCCCTTAACGTGAACAACCCCGTCGCTGTTCAAGTGCTCGGTATCTGTTCGGCATTGGCTGTCACCAGTCAGCTGAAGCCCGCCATCGTGATGGGACTCAGCGTGACGGTCATCACGGCATTCTCGAATGTGATTATATCCCTGTTGCGCAAGACCATTCCCAACCGCATCCGCATCATCGTGCAGCTTGTGGTTGTGGCAGCTCTTGTGACAATCGTGAGCCAGCTGCTCAAGGCTTATGTTTATGACGTGAGCGTGCAGTTGAGCGTTTATGTAGGCCTCATCATCACCAACTGTATCCTGATGGGTCGTCTCGAAGCTTTCGCTATGCAGAACGGTCCTTGGCCTTCGTTCCTCGACGGCATCGGCAACGGCCTCGGCTATGCTGCCATCCTCGTCATCGTAGGCTTCGTTCGCGAGCTCTTCGGCTTCGGCACACTCTTCGGCTACAATGTCATCCCGCAGTTCATGTACGACGCAGGTTATCAGAACAACGGCATGATGGTGATGCCCGCCATGAGTTTGATTATCGTAGGTTTAGTAATCTGGGCACATCGTGCTTATAATAAAGAGGAGGTAAAGTAGTATGGATCACATGATTTCTCTTTTTGTCCGCAGCATCTTTGTGGACAACATGATATTCGCCTTCTTCCTGGGTATGTGCTCTTACCTTGCAGTATCCAAGAATGTGAAGACAGCTCTTGGCCTTGGTGTTGCAGTGACCTTCGTCCTGCTCGTCACAGTGCCAGTCGATTATGCTTTGCAGACCTACGTCCTCGGTCCTGATGCCATTGTAGCTGGCGTTGACCTGACGTTCCTTGCCTTCATCCTGTTCATCGCCGTCATTGCCGGTATGGTGCAGTTGGTGGAGATGATTGTGGAACGCTTTAGCCCGTCGCTCTATGCTTCTCTCGGTATCTTCCTGCCTCTGATTGCAGTAAACTGCGCCATCATGGGTGCCAGCTTGTTCATGCAGCAGCGCGTCACGATGGAGCCTACCAATGCTCAGTTCATCGGAGGCTTCGGCGACGCAATCGCTTATGCTCTCGGTTCTGGTATCGGTTGGCTGCTGGCCATCGTAGGTCTTGCTGCCATTCGCGAGAAGATGGCTTACACCGACGTTCCCAAGCCCCTGCAGGGCCTCGGCATTACATTCATCACAGTTGGTCTGATGGCACTTGCTTTCATGTGCTTCAGCGGTCTTAACATCTAATAATAGGAGGAACAGAATATGGATATGAATTTGGTTTTAACCAGTATAGGAGTATTCCTTACTATTATTATGATACTGGTGGCAATCCTTCTCGTTGCGAAGGCTTATCTGTCACCAAGTGGTAACGTGAATGTAACAATCAACGGCAAGGATACGTTCTCTGTTCCTCAAGGTGCTTCTCTGCTGAGCACGTTGAGTCAGGAAGGCGTCTTCCTTCCCTCAGCCTGCGGTGGCAAAGGCTCTTGCGGACAGTGCAAGCTCCAGGTAACTGCTGGTGGTGGCGAGATTCTCGACTCTGAGAAAGGCCACTTTACTCGCAAGCAAATCAAGGACCACTGGCGTCTCGGTTGCCAATGCAAAGTCAAGGGCGACCTCGAAGTCAAGGTTGACGACTCAGTAATGGGCGTAAAGGAATGGGAATGCACCGTGATTGGCAACAAGAACGTGGCAACCTTCATCAAGGAGTACAAGGTGGCTCTGCCCGAGGGCGAGCACATGGACTTCGAGCCCGGCTCTTACGCACAGATCAAGATTCCTGCATTCGACTGCATCGACTACGACAAGGACTTCGACAAGTCTCTCATCGGCGACACTTATCTTCCAGCTTGGGAGAAGTTCGGCTTGTTCCCCCTCAAGTGCAAGAACCCGCAGGAAACCATCCGTGCATACTCTATGGCCAACTATCCCGACGAGGGCGACATCATCACCCTCAATGTCCGTATCGCCACACCTCCCTTCAAACCGAAGGAGCAAGGCCCTGGCTTCATGGACGTCAACCCGGGTATCGCTTCGTCGTACATCTTCTCGCTGAAGCCCGGCGACAAGGTCATCATGAGCGGTCCTTACGGAGAGTTCCGTCCGCAGTACGGCACAGGTCGTGAGATGATATGGGTTGGCGGTGGTGCCGGTATGGCTCCTCTGCGTGCTCAGATCATGCACATGTTGAAGGGTCATGGCGTGAAGGACGAAGACCGTCAGCGTCCCATGCACTACTTCTATGGTGCACGTGCTCTGGAGGAGATTCCTTTCCTCGACGACTTCCTGCAGCTCGAGAAGGACTTCCCCAACTTCCACTTCCATCTTGCTTTGGACCGTCCCGACCCGAAGGCCGATGCAGCAGGCATCAAGTACACTCCGGGCTTCGTGGCACCCGTCATGGGCGACACTTACCTCAAGGCACACGAGGCACCCGAGGACTGCGAGTACTACCTCTGCGGACCTCCAATGATGGCCAAGACCGTGCTCGACCTCTTGCACTCTCTCGGCGTAGAGGACGACATGATTCGCTTCGACAACTTCGGCGGATAACCCTATGAAGAAATGTTTGCTTTTAGCGATAAGCTTGCTCCTTGCCATCGCGGTGCAGGCGCAGACGAACCTTGTTGGTCGCACCTACTATAACGCTAACATCTTGTCCGACAAGATGAACGAGGCCATCAAACAGGTGCTTCCCGAAGCTAAGGCAGAAGCAATAGCCAAGGAGGAGAAGGAGAAAGGCCGCAAGCTGACGGATGCCGAGAAAGCCGAAGTAGAGAAGAAGCTTCAGGAGGCTAGGACCAAAGCCAACGCCGTGTTGAAAAGCATGAAGACAGCCGTCACCATTGAGTTCAAGTCGGAGTCGCAAGCCGTCATGAAGATGGACATGCAGATGAACGATGAAGGCCTGAAGCAAGCCGGCGTGAATTGGGCAAAGCGTAAAATGCTGAAGGCCCTGTTGGCTATGGCTCCCTCTTCGGAGAAGGTAACGTATGTGGTAAAGGGCAACCTCGTCATCATGGATCCGAATGACGAGCCCGACACGCTTCACCTCTCCGAAGACGGCAAGTATCTTTACGGCAAGTTTGATCAAAAGAGCGACATCAGGCTGACGCGAACGAAATAAACAACAGCGAATTAGCTTAAAGTAATAGTCAAGAGGGTGTGTCAAAATAAACGGACATGCCCTCTTTTGTGTATTAACCACGAATTGCACGAATTTCTCGAATTTATAATCGGCTGACAATCAGCAGTTGAAGTGTTCGTGGAATTCGTGTAATTCGTGGATAAAGGCTTTTGAGTGTATTATGACACATCTTCTTTTTTTGTTTATGTTGCTGTCCGGGGAGATGTCCGAGGTGGGGTGCAGGGAACGGCTCGCTTCCAACCCCACCCCTCGCTTCGCTCTTCCCCTCCCCTTCAAGGAATGGGAGGGGAGTTGGGGCACATGCTCTACGCCTGTCTAAGGGAATGGGTGGGGAGTTGGGACACATGCTCTCCGCCCCTCTAAGGGGAGGAGTGGCCGAAGGCCGAGGTGGGGTGCAGGGAAAGGCTCGCTTTCAACCCCACCCCTCGCTTCGCTCTTCCCCTCCCCTTCAAGGAATGGGAGGGGAGTTGGGACGCATGCTCTCTGCCTGTCTAAGGGAATGGGAGGGGAGTTGGGTCGCATGCTCACCGCCTATCTTTGAATGTGCTCTCCGCCCGTCTTGGTTTGTTCTTTCCGTTTCTTCTGATATGGGGAGTTGGCATCCATGCTCCCCTCCCATCTAAGGGGAGGGGTAGGGGTGGGGTATGTCTGATGGAGAGGATTGTTTCTATGTGCCTCGTTATCATGGGGACAGGTAACCTCTGAGTAGTTTCCTCAGATACTTCATTTGTAAATATATTTCCTATGGGCACGCTTTCTGACGGCTTGTTTTTGCTTCTGTGGCACTTTGCTACCCCAAAGGAAAAATAAGGGCTTAAATCGAATTTCCCTCTGAAATCGGGGTTTTGCGAGGAGGTGTTTTTTGACGAAGAGCAAAGAAAATACAAGCGTTGAATGCTGTGTGGATAAATTCTGCGTGGATTTTTGCCAAATTCCGCCTGCTGCGATGGGCAACTCCACGTGCGGAAATTGTAAACGCCGCGTGTGGCGTTGGTCAACATCGCGTGCGGCGTTGGCCGGCATCGCGTGCGGGACCTCGAAATACCGCCTTTTTCTGCTCGATTTTTGTCAAGAAAAATTCACCGGTTTCCCGCCTTCGGACAGGCGCTGCCGGATGCCTCGGAACCGAAAGCCTTACTTTGCGGCCTTCTTTTTCTTTGTTCGTTGGAAGAGTTCCTTGAAGCGGTCGAAGTCGCGTTGGAACTTGATGCCGATGCCTTGTGTGGTGAGCGATGATTGGGTGAAGTAGCGGTCGTTGGTCTGATTGTAGGCTTTCAGTGAGAAGGGGCTGCGTGGCGAGAGTCGGTACTGTATGTCGAAGTCGCCGATGAAGTTGTTGCTACCCATCTTGTACTTGTTCTCTCTGTAGCCGAAGTTGCCGTTGAACTGCAGTCTGCCGCTCAGCATCTTGCCGCTCACCAAAGCCTCTGCATCCAGCTCCTGCCAGCCCTCTTCGCCGGTTCGGAGGTTTGTGCCGAGCGTCCATCCTGTTCCGCCCAAGGCACTCGACATGATTTGATTGAAACGGGAGCTTAATGCGCTGCTTACTACGGAGTTGACCGCCATGCTGCCCTTCGTTTGCTTTGTGTCGATGAGGGTGCCGTAGGTGTAGAACCTGCCGACTCCGAGCAGGTAGATAGCCTGCATGTCTCTGTCCTCCTCGCTGCTCATCATCGAGCGAACCATCTGCTTCTCGTCCTCATTTGCGTTGGGGATGTCGAAGTCGAAGCTGATGACGGGTTCCCGTGCCATACCGCCAATCTTCATGATGCAATCGACGCGTGTGTTGGAGAGGCCAAGTCCGGTGGCCGATAGGTCGTCGAGCGAGACATTGGGCACCGTGTGTTTTGCGGTCAGGTTGAGTGCTGCCTGCATGGCGTCGCCGCCGAAGACGATGGTTCCGTCGGGCTGGAAGGTGAAGTCCTTGCGGATGACGTCGCGGATGGACATGCGATAGTTGCCCTCTTCCACTCGGTAGGTGCCGAAGAGCTGGAAGCGGCCTTTATTATAATAATGTGCTCTGAGACGTCCGTTGCCGTAGAGCGAGATGTTGTCACCCGTTCTGGGGTCCATCAGGATGCGTATCTGGGCATTCGGGTTGGCGTTGATGTCGAAGTTGATTCGCATGTCGGAAGAACTCTCCTCGTCCCCCTTATTGGGGAGCGCCTTGTTTGGCTTCCCTTCATTCTGCTCCTCTGAAGAGGACGCGGAGAGTGGGCCGTACGTCACAAAGTCAGCATCAGCCACAGTTCCCGTTGTCGCGGTGTTGTAGTTGATAGTGGTGCCAGGCATGGGCGTAGCAGAGAGGTCGATGTTCACGTTGCCTGGCTCACCGCTCAGATGCACCTGAGCATCAGCATATACTGTGCCGAAGAAGCTCATGCTGCCTTGATGGGGGAAGTTGTAGGCGAGCATGTTGTGGGCATCTATGCTGACATCAAAGCGAAGATTCTTGAGAGAGTTGTGCATCAGATGCGCATCAACTGTGGCAGCATGCTCGTTCATTCCGGGCATTCCCAAGTAGTCGTAGACATGCGCTCCACGAATCATGATGTTGTCTGGCCGCAGGATGACGCTGTCGCCGGTAAGGTGGTAGTCCGCTCCGGTAGCGAGGACATTCACCTTCAGCTCATCGACAAACATGTCGCCTTCAAGGTTGACGAACTTGAACGGACCGTAGATGCGCGTCCGTCCCGAGGCTCGTCCCTGCAGATTCCTGAAGATGCCTTTCGTGTACTTGTTCAGGAATGCGAGGTCTATGTGGCTGGTTTGCACGTTGAGGTTGAGTCCGTCGTCCATGCCCTTACCCGGGATGATGGTTCCCAGCACATGAGTTCGATGCTCGGGCACAGGTCCCTTCATGTCCGCCTCCAGCATGATGGCACGTTCCTGCTTGCCCCAATTGCCGTAGAGGCTCATGTCTCCGAGGTTTGCGGCGTTGAATGTGAAGTCCTTTATCTGCAGGAAAGCGTCGGCAAAGGGTTTCTTCATGAGCGATGTGGCATAGATGCTTCCCGTTGCCCGCCCGTCGAAATCCACTTTGTGGAAGTTCACGAGGTCCATTATATAAGAGATGTCGATGTCGGCCAGCTCGGCTTTCAGGGTGTCGGAGGCAAGGGCGGAGACTCTTCCGCCAATGGTGATGTGTCTGTCTGCCTGGCTGATGGAGAGATCCTCCACATCCACGACCTTGTCGTGATACATAATGGTGGCAGGCTTGATGGCCCAAAGCGAGTCGCCTATGATGATGCTCGACTTGTTTATCTTGGCGTTGATGGCTGGTTTGTCGGCCAGGTCTCGGCGAACTGTGCCGGTCAGGCTGATGTCGCCGGCATTTGAGATGGTTCCCTTGTTGTCCCATCTGAGGCGAGACGTCACCTTGTCATTGGTCGCATAGGCATCGAGGTTGATATCTACGGGCTTTCCCTTGATGAGTCGCTCGCCTTGAAGGCTGGTCTGGATGGACGTGCTTCCGGCTTCTGCCCTGCATTCGATGTTCTGCAACTCCTGCCCGGCCATCTCGAGACGGGGTATGTGCATTTGCATCGAAATCTGCTCTATCGCATCGCTTATCGTGCCTTCGAAGGTGCTTCTGGCAGGCAGGCGAAGACTCTTGCCCAGCAGCCTTTCCGCCAGCACCGTGTCCTGAACCTGAACGTGGAAGCGGAAGTCGTTGCCCACAGGCTTCTGATGGTTGGCATTCGAGGTGAAGAGGCTGGGCAGATTCTGTCGGAGAGAATGTGTGAAGGAAGCCGGAAGCGTCTTCCAGTTCATGATGCCGTCTGCCTTTACATTGAGGAAGTCGCTCTCCACAACAAGGTGCTGACTGCCTTCCGACTGGTAGCTTTCGAGTCCGACGTCGCCGATGCGGAGCGTTCCCTTGTCCTCCGAAGTGATTGTCAGCCCGCTGAGTTGCATGTCGCCCTGCAGGTTGTCGAGACTTAAGTCGCTGAATGTCGCATCGATAAGGCCGCTGAATCGTTCGCCCTCATAGCCTTTGGTGAGTCCCATCTTGTGCGGTGCGAAGTCGTTCAGCGTTGCCTGACAGATGAGCGAGCGTTTTCCGTTGGCTATTGTCCATTGTCCCTTGACCATTGCCTGCCCGTTGGGTTCGTCCACCTTCAGCTCTCCGCCGATTGATTCGCCGTCCAGGCTTGCCGAGAAGGGTATGTTCCGATGCTCGTAGCCCCTGAAGGTGAGACTGTTAAGCAAACCCGTTGCTGTGAGTTTTGCCTGCCTGCCTTTGCCCGGGAGACTGCCCGAGACATGGGTTTCCACAGAGAGTGCCGTGTTTTTCCCTTCGCCTCGCAGGTCGAGCAGGTTGCCCAGCTTGAGGTCCTTCGCAGCCACCTTCGCATCTATCTCCTGCATGTGCGACAGATTTCCCTCAATCGCGACGCTTCCCTGCTCGCTTTCCGTCAGCAGATTCGTGTGGAGTTCTTTGTTCTGCCAGGCAATCGAGCCCGACGACTTCGTGCTTCCCAATCGGCTGAGAATCGGGCTGATTTCCCTCGCCTGGCCTTGGAGATTCTGTGTCACGAACTGCTGCAAAGCCGCTCCTGTCCGCAGTTCCGTGATATCGGCGAACACGGAGGGATTGTCCTTGATGTCCTGAACCGTCGCATGGCAAAGCAGGGAAATGTTGCCGCCGTTGTCCTTGATGGAAAGGTTGGGCAGTCGCAGGATATTGTTCGCCAGCCCGACTTCGGTCGAGAGGTTGATGATGTCGCCAAAGTTCGCCAGTTTCGGAACAAAACAGGAAAGGTCGCGAGGGCTTAAGCTCCCTTTCAGCTCTCCCGTCAAAGGGGAGAGGGTTTTGAAATCTGATGAGGTCAGTATTTCTCCGCTGAGGTTTGTGTTTGGCAATTCAAGTTGGAAAGTAAGGTGTCTTTCCCCGCTTCCCTTTAGGGGAGAGGTGGGGAGAGAGGCTGTGAGCCGCTTGACTTCAAGCCCGCTTTGCTCTTTGAAAGAGAGGTTTCTAAGGTCGATGGCAAGCGAGTCGGGCTTCTTGAGGTACACTCTTGCCGTGAGGCTGAGGTCCTTCAGGTGCAGGTGATGAGGGTCGAAGACCTTTTGTGTGGTTCCCTCTCTCTCGGAGGAGTCGGAGGGGGACCATAGGTCGAACTGCACCTCACCTCGCCTCACGACCAAAGCTCCGATGGCGAGGTCGAGTGGGGAAGAGGTGCTGTCCTTCTTCGAGAAAGCGTCCACGAGGAACTGGAAGTTGAAGGGTTCGTCGCCGTCCTTGTAGATCTTGGCTTTTGTCCCGATAAGCTGTGCTCCGGATATCCGTATCTTCTTCTCGATGAGGGGTATAAGGTCGATTTTCGCAGCGATACGCGAGGCCTGGAGCATCAGGGTGTCTTGCTGGTCGTAGAGCATCACGTTGTCCAAAATGACTTGCCCCAGCATGCTCAGTCGCAGGTTTCCGATGCTCACCTGGCACTTCGCTTTGTCCGCCAAAAGCTGCGACGCCTTCTCTGCCCCCCACCTTTGGAAAGCGGGCAGGGACGTCATCAGCAGCAGGCTTAGGTAGATGATTGCCAGCAGGCCAACGAGGAAACGGAATATGTATTTGATGGCTTTGATAAGCGACCTGTTTTGTTCGTTTCAATTTGCAAATATACGAAGAACCACGCAAAATGCAAAAGAAAATCTTGTTTTCTTTTGATTTATTAGGAAAAACAGCCTTCGGAAATTCTCGAAAAAGGGGTTTGTTGCCGGAAAAACATTTGACAAAAACCCATAAAACAGCCTTCGTGAAACGACGAAAAATTTTGTAAAGATTTTGGAAAAACGCCAAATTCACAGCCTCAAAACGGGGCGATTTTCAACTTAACAGGGAGAGATTGCCAACGCCGCAGGCGAAGTTTGCCAACTTAACACGCGAAGTTTGCCATTTCCGCAGCCTGTGTTTACCCTCAAAACACGCCTTTTTGCCACTTTTTGCTGCCTGCGAAAACAATCTTTACACGCTAAGTGGCTGATTGTCAGCAGTTGCCCTCGTTCTCTGAGAATCGATTCTTTTCGTCCGTCGCGTGTCTCGCCTCCAAATACGCCATTCTCAGAGAGTCAAAATTTGCCAAAATATTGACAAGTCCGATGTTTCGAGCCGGTTCAGACCCCTTGCGATAAACATATATTTGTAATTATTGCTGTCCGGGGAATTCGGCCTGTAGGGCCGATAAGATGTCAGCCCAGGGCAGCGCCCTGGGTATTGAAATGCCGCGGCAAATGACGCTCTGTAAGAGCAAAAGCACTAAAACACAAAGCTTTTGCCCCTTTAGGGCGAACTCTCCTCCTGCGTTATATACCCAGGGCGCTGCCCTGGGCTGACATCTTTCTGCCCCTTTGGGGCGTCCCAAGCCCCTGCCAATCACATTTTGCTCTAAATGCCGATGGTTGGGAGGGGGCATGAGATGATGAAATATTTTTACCGGACAACTATGATTTATAATGTGTTACGCAGGCGTCGAAAGTCCTTTTGTCTGGAAATAGACAGAAAATCTTTTGCTTTCCCTTTGTTTTTCATTTCCTTTTTCGTACCTTTGTAGCTCGATAACTTTATACCTTAAAAACCGACAATGAAGAAAAGAAATCTTACTCTTATGCTCTGCTGCGCCCTTTTTGCCAGCATGACAATGCCGATTCAGGCAGCAAATTCTGTTGATGAGATAGGCAATCTGTTAGTCAGCTACAGTTTTACCAACAATGGCGACGACGGTGGGAATTATTCTGCCACCTTGAAGGGTTCGGCCTCTTTCGTTACTCTCGACAACGGCAACCGTGTGCTGTCAACAGGTAACAATCAGGGTTACCTGGACCTCGGCACGCAGATGGCTCGCGAAGTGCTCGGCCGACTGAACGGCGACTACACCATTTCCCTCGACCTTAACGTGGGAGTTCCCAATTCGCTGGGCAGCTACTGCTGGGCTTGGGCCTTAAGTAACGGCACAAGTCAGTACACGGCGCTGGTCAACAAGGCTGGCGGCGGCGACTGGTACTACGAGATAAAGAACTCCTCGGCCTATATGGCACATTCCAACCAAGCGCTCAGGGAAGAGGAATGGCACACGGTTACAGCCGTACAGAGCGGTAGCACATGTACCATCTATATTGACGGTGTGAGCAAAGGTTCGGTAGCCACATCCATCAAGCCCGCCAGCTTCGCTTCCAGTATCACCCAGAGCTGGTTGGGACGCTCGCCTTATTCAGGAGACGCCTACATGACCAATACCTTGATGGACAACTTCCGCATCTACTCCAAAGCGCTTACCGCTGCCGAGGTGAAGACACTCTCTGATGCCCGTCCCCAACAGGAAGCGGAAGAAGTGACGTTCCCTGTCATCTACGACTTCTCCTCTACCATCGACCAGGAAGGGCAGTTCACCGGCACCCTGAGGAACGGCGCAAAGCTCGCTAACTTCGACTCTAAGCCTGTCCTCAGCTTGGGAAGTACGGACGGATACTTCGACTTCGGTGAAGACTTCGGCAAGGCCGTTGGCAAACTGGACAATTCATTCTCCATCAGCACCACGCTTTATGTGCCCAAGTCCACATCCGTCTCCGGCGCAGGCAACTTTATATGGTGCTTCGCAAGGAGTTCGAGCCAAGGCTATCTCTTCTTGAGTGCCAAGGACACACGCTACTCAATCTCGCCCACGAACTGGAGCGGGGAGAGCAACGTCTCTGCCGCTATGCCTATCGCTCAAGGCGAGTGGGTGAATGTCACCTATGTTCAGAATGCCAACATAGGCACGCTCTATGTGAACGGTCAGCAGAAGAGCCGCAACACGAACATGAGCACACATCCTGCCAACCTGAACCGTCTGATCATGAACTACCTGGGGCGGAGCTGCTATGACGGTGATGCATACCTCAAGGATGCGCTCTATGCCGACTTCTCCCTCTATAATACTGCCATCAGTTCCGAGGAAGTGGCCGAACTCGCAGCTCATGCCGAATCCATGAACGACATCGGCAACAAGGGATTCATCAGTATGGACCTCGAGTCCTTGACCTTGCCCAGCAGCATCAACAACCTGTATGAAGGAGTCACGCTGCCCACAAAGGGTGCCTTTGGCTCTACCATCACCTGGCAATCCGACAATACCGATCTGCTCTCCAACGCAGGAAAGGTGGTCGGCACACCTGAGGAAACGCGCACTCATGTAACGCTTACCGCCACTCTGACCAACGCAGGAGAAAGTGCCACAAAGACCTTCGACATCTATGTCCACAAGAAGGACAGCCCGTATAAGCACTACCTCTTCGCCTTCTTCCCCAGCAATTCCGACGAGAACATCTACTATGCGGTATCCGACAACGGCTACGACTATACCGTCATCAACGAGAGCAAACCCATCGTAAGCGCAGAAGGGAATACCGTCATGAATGGCCTTCGCGACCCACACATCCTGCGTGGCGAGGACGGATACTTCTATATGGTGGCTACCGACATGCGCTCTGCCCTCGGATGGAGCAGCAATCGGGGCATGGTGCTCATGCGCTCCGATAACCTGATCACCTGGACATGCAGCCAGGTTCATTTCCCCACAAGATATGCAGGAACGTATTTCGCCAACGTCACTCGCGTATGGGCTCCCGAGACTATCTACGATCCTGTGGCCAAGAAGTACCTCGTCTACTTCTCCATCCTCACGAATGATGGCACAGTTCCTTACGACAAAGTCTTCTATGCCTATGCCAATGAGGACTTTACCGACTTGGAAGGCGAGCCGACTTACTTCTACGACAGAGGCGGAGCGACCATAGATATGGACATCGTCTTCAATGAGAACGACGGCCTGTATCACGCTTTCTACAAGAACGAAGGCGCAGGCGGCATCTGTCAAGTCACGGCTTCCAGCCTGACGGCTCCTGCTGGAGAGGAAGGCATCCAATGGAGTAACCCCTCAGGCACCTTGCAGCAGACCACAGAAGCAGTAGAAGGAGCAGGCATCTTCCGCCTGATTGACAGCGACGATTGGATACTCATGTACGACTGCTATATGAACGGACATTACCAATTCTGCTCGTCGCCCGACCTCTTCCAGTTCACCTACAGGAAGAACACAGCCACTCAAGGAACCTTCACTCCCAGGCATGGAACCGTCATTCCTATTACAGAGGATGAGTACCAATTACTCATAATGCTTCCAGATGCAACGGGTATCAAGTCTCCTTCTCCTTTGGAGAGGGTAGGGGAAAAGCATTCCTATCGCAAGGTAATCGACCGTTCTGGCGTCATCATAACTGATGGGGAAAGCGAGTTCGACCTCAGCGGACGGCCAGTCCTAAAGCGATAGCCATAAAGTAGAAAGCATCTCAAGCATCCGGTTGCGTGTCGTGGCCGGGTGCTTGTTGTATTATTACAAAAAAAGGACGGATTGCTCCGTCCTTATACATATTATATATTATATGGGAACCTATTTCTTCTTTGCAGACTTCTTAGTCGTGGTAGTTGTGGTGGTTGTTGTAGGAGGCGTGTAGTACTTCAGAGCCTCAGGCATGCGCTTCTGCAGTTCAGCTATGCGCTTCTCGTCGGACGGATGGTCGCTGAAGATTTCAGCCTTCGTGTTGCCACCACTCTGCTGAGCCATACGTTGCCAGAAAGGAATAGCGAGTTGTGGGTCGTAGCCAGCCATAGCAGCGAAGATGAGACCGAGGCGGTCTGCTTCTGTCTCATTATCGCGAGAATACTTGAGATTGGCGAAGTTGAAGCCCGTCTGCGCTACCATATCAAGTAACTGTGCATAGCCTCCTAATCCCTTTGCCTCTGCCACTTGCGTGAGTACGCTGCCACCTATCTGTGCAGCATATTGCTGGCGAGTCTGCTTTGAGAGTTGCTCTGCAGAATGCTTAGCAACAGCGTGAGCAATCTCGTGTCCAAGCACGATAGCGAGGCTTGTTTCGTCCTGAGTGATGGGGAGCATCCCTTCATAGACAACAATCTTGCCACCAGGCATACAGAAAGCGTTGGGCTCGCTGCTGCTTACGAGGTTGAACTCCCATTGGAAGTTTTGCACTTCGTTGGCATAGCCGTTGTTCTTGAGGAATGTCTCGACAGCTGTCGCAAGACGCTGTCCAACTCGTTTCACCATAGCTGTGTTGGTCTGGTTGGTTGACAACTTGGCTCCTTGCATGTATTCCTGATACTGCTGAGTGCTGAGACTGAGAATCTGTGCGTCATCAACGAGCAGACGAGTCTTACGTCCTGTAATAGGCACAGTGTTGGTGGTGCCACATGCTGCTGTGAGCAGAGCGAGGGCACAGATGAGAAAAGCTTTGATTGGTTTCATGTTTGTTCTTCTTTATTTGTTGTTTATCGTCATTTTCCCTGCAAATATACAGTTTTATTTTATATAAGGACTAATTATTGTATGAAAATACATATAAAAGAAGAAATTTCTTGACGAAAAACTTGTGTATGTCGCAGGAAAGTACTACTTTTGCATTCGCTAATCGGAAATGGTGCGGTAGTTCAGATGGTTAGAATACTAGCCTGTCACGCTAGGGGTCGCGAGTTCGAGCCTCGTCCGCACCGCTGAAAAGTACAAAATCATGATGAGTGAAACCTCGGCCCACAAGCCGAGGTTTCATTCTTTAACGAAGAAGGTGTACTGATGTATAAGTGGTTAGTGAGTGCTTTTGTCAATATTGTACCCGGATATGTGCTTAACTTGCTGGGGAATCACTAACTGCTGAAACCTTCTGATTTAGACATGATTGGACAAAATGGTGATATTTTGTGTGTACCCTCAAAAAGAACAGGAGAAATTCCCCAGTTCTTCGCTTCGCTCAGGCGCAGGCGGTTCTTCGCTTGCTCAGACGCAGGCAGAACTTAATACCCAAGGCTTTTCAGCCACTTTTCTACCTTAGAGCGTTCTGTGCGCACCTCATGACCGTAGATGCTGAAGCCTTCCTGGATGTTGGCGCCTGGGAAGGCTTTCTTCACGTCGTCCACGCAACTTGCCAGTCCAGAGCCTTCATGTGTGGTGAAGGGGATAACGGTCTTGCCCTTCAGGTCGTTAGCATGCTTCTTGAAAAAGGTGAACATCACTTGCGGATAAGTGCTCCACCATACGGGACCTCCGATGAACACGGTGTCGTAGCCGCTTAAATCCACATCGCCCTCATACTCCGGCAGTTCGCCTTTTCTTTGTTCCTCTTGGGCAAGGTCGCAAAGGGGTTTGTATGCCATTCCGTCGTACTTGTGCGTGACAATCTCGAACTGCTCTGCACCCGTTAGCTCAGTGATATAGTCGGCCACAATCTTCGTGTTGCCCACCTTGATGTTTCCTACTGCGTAGTTGTCTCCTGCATGCGAGAAGAACACTACCAAACTCTTGTTATTCTTATTCATAACTTTCTCCTGTTTAGTGCCGCCGCTGCACGATACAGATATGAGCAGGCCGATGACGGCTGTGATGATACTTTTGATGTTCATGATGCTAATTCTATTTCCAAAGTTTGAACTCTCCCGTGCGGATGCTGGCTATGACACCACCATCGACGAGCAGGTCTGTGCCTGTGATGAAGCGGGCATGTTCGCCAAGCAGAAAGGCTGCTGCCTCGGCAATCTCGTCGCTTGTTGCTACGCGTTGGGCTGCTGAGGCATCAATCATAGCCTGATAGCCTTCTCCGCTGGCACGGAACTCATCGTAAGCCAGAGGGGTAACGATGATACCAGGTGAGATAGTGTTGATGCGAGCGCGACGCTTGCGCCAACTGGTGGCAGCTGCACGTTGAGCCTGTAGATGGTTCATGCGTTTGGCAATCATATAGGCAAGACCGCTATCCTGCATAGCCACCTCCTGAATGAACTTCATGTCCTTCAGTTTCTCCGTTGGTGTGTTCACCAGTTGCAGTTCGATATCGTTAGGAATGGGATACATATAGGCCGCTTGACTGGAGATGATAAGTCCTGCGCCACCTTCTGCCATCACTTCGCCAAAGGCATCCACGGCATAGCCCGTTCCCACCATATCGAGGTCAACGATGTGCTCCGGCTTGGCTTGGTTTGGTGATGCACCAGCCGTATCGATGAAGTACATCACGGAGCCCAGTTCAGCGGCTTTCTTGGCAAAAGCCTCCACGCTTTCTTTTTGCAAAGCATTCACGATTAAGGTCTCCACATCATAGCCACAACGGCGGAAGTCTTCACCAACTCGCTCCAACGTCTTCTCACTGATGTCACCCAGCAGGATCTTCTTGCCTGCACTAATCCGGCGCACGATGGCTGTTCCCATACTACCAGCACCCAAGAGTGCCACGACTTGCTTCCTCTCGTTTCTGTCGAAAATCATAATATGTCCTCCTTCTTAGATGTTTTTGATGAACTTAGCCGGATTGCCGCCTACGATGGCATAGTGTTGCCATATCGACATCAGCCCCAGAACTTAAGTGCTTGAAAATATCCATAATAGTTCATGTTATTAACGTTTCCGACTGCAAAGGTACGATAATTTTCTGATATGTCAGTTTCACAAATTGCGTCATGATTTTCACTTTTTGTACAAAATGTACATACATTTATAAAATAAAGTGTATCTTTGCTCTCAAAAGGCAACAATATGAAGGTTGATTTCTTGTATTCTACCGATTTCTATGGGCTGAATGCGCGTGAATTGCGCCACACCTGCATGCACTTGATATGCTTGGCAGGGGAGGGGAGTTTTGTCTTTAACGAACATTGCTACCATATCACCAAGAACGATCTTGTGGTGATACCCATTCCCACCAAGGTGAAGAACCTTGCAGCCCATGCAAACTTGAAGGTAGAGTGGTTTGCTGCTGATTACAAGTTCCTGCAAAACCTGCTGCCTTCAAATAACTACAGTATTGGTGGCAGCATCTCGCTGAATCAAGACCCCGTCATCAAACTAACTGAAGAACAAGCCCGACTTCTGCTGGTTGACTTCCATCGCCTGCGCGACCGTATGGAAGACCACCATCTGCAGTTCTATCACGAGTTGATGGGGAGCCTTTGTCTGACGATGATGTACGACATCTTCGAAGCCCATGCCCAGCGCGAAGCTATAAACTCCCATACTGACCGCACAGCCTACATCGTGAAACAACTGATGGCTCTTCTCTCCACAGGCATCAGTCGCACGGAGCGAGAGGTAAGCTATTATGCCGAGCGTCTGAATGTTTCGCCCAAGTATCTCTCGTCCACCATCAAGCGTGTGACGGGACATAGTGTCACCTCGTACATCGACCGCCACACCATCCCCATCCTGAAAAGCTATCTGGACGACGAGCGTTTGTCGCTCACCCAAATATCAAAACTGATGAACTTCACCACACTTTCGTATTTCAGCCGATATTGTACCAAGCACCTTGGTCAGTCGCCAAGCGAGTACCGCCTGAGCCTTCAACCGAAGTATGACTGAGTTTCAAAAATAATGGAAAAGATATGAGCAGAATAATCAGAGAAGCCAAGCAGACAGACATGGCTGACATTATGAAGGTGATGGAAGCTGCAAAGAAGATTATGCGTTCTTCAGGCAATATGCACCAATGGGGAGAAGGCTATCCATCTGAAGCTGTCATTACCTCAGACATGGAAAAGAACGGAGGTTTTGTCATAGAAGATGAAGGCCATGTTGTCGGTTACTTCGCTTTCCTGCCATCACCTGAACCCACTTATCATAAGATATATGATGGCAAATGGTTGGACGATGAGCTGCCGTATTATGTAGTGCACCGTATTGCCAGCTATCCTGAAGCACATCACATCTTCAGCGACATGATAGACTTCTGCTTTGCCCATGATGCAAACATCCGGATTGATACACATCGTGACAATACCATCATGCAGCACAATCTGCTGAAGCATGGCTTCACCTATTGTGGCATCATCTATTTGGCATCAGGCGACGAGCGATTGGCTTACCAAAGAATAGCCCCAAATATTATCTGCAATCCGTTGGACATATGTAGATAAGAAAATCGGGGGGGATATGAAATGGCGAACGAAAAGACAGAAAAATAACGGGGATTTCGAAGCCTGTATCTCTTTTTTTGATACCTTTGCAGAAAGGATAAGGCTTTAATAACAACTGACCTAACTATGAAAACACGACTTTACCAATTTGCCGTTATACTGTTGATGGGGGGCTCGGCTTGGGCTGGTGACGCGGAAGGGAATGATGCTCGTATCTCCGGATACTCGATGGAAAGCGACAAGCCACAACACACGACCCTGTTCAGCACATTAAACGGCGGAATGGACATCCCTCCTTACCGCATTCCGGGTATCACCTGCGGAAAAGATGGCCGGCTCATAGCCAGCGCAGCACGTCTCGTCTGCGGTACTGACCCCGGGTACGGACAGGTGGATTGCGTGGTCAAGATAAGCGACGACAACGGCTTGACATGGAGCGACAAGGAGATAGACGTGGCTGTTGGAGATGCCTCTTTAATAAATAATGTAAAGACTCCGATGGAGGCAGCATACGGCGACCCAGCCATCGTGATGGACCGCGAGCATAACGAGGTGCTGGTGATGGCTGTGGCCGGATGTACCGTTTACTCCAACAGCACGACCAACCGCCAGAATCCCAATATGATTGCCGCTATCCGCAGTCTCGATGGGGGAGAGACATGGCAGCAGCCCGTTGACCAGACAGAAGACATCTACGGCCTCTTCGATGGTGGCAATCCTTTGGCTGCCGCTTTCGTGGGAGGAGGCAAGATATTCCAGAGCCGAATCGTGAAAGAGGGCGACTATTACCGCCTCTATGCCGCCCTGGCTGCACGTCCCAACGGGAACCGCGTCATCTACTCGGACGACTTCGGCCGCACCTGGAAAGCGCTTGGTGGAGCCAGCGCGACACCTGTGCCCAATGGCGACGAACCCAAATGCGAGGAACTGCCCGACGGACGAGTCATCATCACCAGCCGTACCGGTGGAGGTCGTCTGCTGAACATCTACACCTATACCAACACCAAGACTGGCTCAGGCAAGTGGGAAACAGAAACAAAAGCAACCATGAGCGGCCTTAGCGCGAGTCCCAGCAGCAACCCGACAAATGGCGAGATGCTCATAGTGCCAGCCAAACGTCTTAGCGACAGCAAGCCGCTATATGTCGCCTTGCAGTCCGTGCCGACAGGTGGCGGTCGCAACAACGTGGGCATCTTTTTCAAGGAACTGGCCGGCATCGGCGACATCCGCAATCTGGCTGCCTTCTCTGCCGGATGGGACGGCTTCTACCAAGTGAGTCAAACGGCTTCGGCCTATAGCAGTATTGAGCTTCAGGCCGACAACAAGATAGCCTTCTTCTACGAGGAGACCCTGACGAAATGGGGCACAAAGCCCAATCCCGTGAGCACAAGTTTCCCAACAGGAGCAGGCATGCACAACTTCGACGGCTTCGAGAACATCTACCTGGCCCTCGACTTGGAAAAGATTACGGGTGGCAAGTACAGCATAAGCCGCGAGGTGAACCGAGGCGAGTACCTGAAGACATTCTTTAGCGCGCTCTTCGAAGAAATGGAACTGACAGCCGAGGAGAAGACCACAGCAAGAGCTTTGGTGGCAAACCTGACAGCCGAACCTGCTCCGGAACAGATTGATGCCATCTACACGCTCCTTGCCAGCAAGAAGTAAACGCCTACAAAGCAGTTACGATTCTGTCCGTCAACAAAGCGATATTTCTTTTTGCTGTTTCCGGTTTCATAGCCTCATCAATAGAGATGTCAGGATGATTGATGCATTCAACTTGTGAGAAGCCTGCGTCAAGCAGTAGTTGTTTGTCGCTAATCCGACCTGCAATAAGGATGACAGGCACATGGAAGCGCTTTGCTTTCTTGAGAATGCCAAAAGGCACTTTGCCCATCAGCGTCTGATGGTCTGCCGAGCCTTCGCCTGTGATGATGAGAGACGCATCTGTCAAGTGTTCTTCAAAGCAGACGGTATCAAGCAGGAGGTCAATCCCGGAGCGGCAATCGGCATTCAGATATTGCAGGAAGGCGTAGCCCAATCCTCCCGCAGCCCCGGCACCCGGCATGTCCTGTCGGTCGTAGCCAAAGATAAGAGCAGACTCCTCGGCAAATCGTTTGGCACGCTTGTCCAGTTCAATAACCATTTCGGGTGTGGCTCCTTTTTGTGGAGCAAACACATGAGCTGCTCCATTTTCGCCACAAAGCGGATTCCTGACATCTGTGGCAATTGTGAAACGGACTTCCCTAAAAGCCTGAGTATCTCCCCACGAGCCCTGAGGAGCAAAATTGTCGGTAATGGCTTGGAGCATCCCCATGCCGCAGTCGCTTGTGGCGCTTCCGCCGAGCCCCACGATGATGTGTCGGCATCCTTTGTTCACGGCATCTGCCACGAGTTGGCCAGTTCCGTAGCTTGTTGCCACCATCGGATTGCGTTCCTCCGGGCAGAGGAGAGTCAGTCCGCTGGCTTTTGCCATCTCGATAACAGCCGTATCTCCATTTATGAGATACTGTGCCACAATTGGCCGCATCAACGGGTCATTCACAAGGACATCCTGCATCCGGCCACCCATAGCTGAACGAAAAGCCTCCAGCCATCCCTCTCCGCCATCGCTCACAGGAATCTGTATCACCTCAGCCTCGGGCATCTGGGAAAGAATGCCTTCTGCCGCAGCCCGATTTGCTTCTGCCGAAGTCAGACATCCCTTGAACGAGTCGATAATGACGAGGAACTTACTCATAACGGCATAGAGCTATTCGTAATACTCAATCTGCAACTCATCACTCACGTTGAAGTCCTCGTGGAAGTCATCATTATAGACATACACGATGCGGAGCCCCCGAAATGATGCCGGCACCTTCAGCCTGTCGAGCAGATGCCAGCGAGGCCTTCCGAAGTCGTACGAAGCACGGTCAAGCAAGAGGCGGTTGCTCGTCCAGTCGAACTGGTAGTATCCGCCACCTATACATTGGTCGTCGCCAAGAAGCAGGTCCTTATGCTGACAGACCATGCCCAGACGCAGGAAGCCATCCATCGTAATGATAAATTTCGGGTGTTCCATGTCAATATGATGATTGAATGCTGTTTCGGAAGCTGATTTTTTTTAGTTTGCCCTGCAAAGATACGATTTTTTTTGAAAAGAATAGACGCAAAAAATACAATTTTTCTTGCGCAATCTAAAGGAATACCGTATCTTTACATCGTTGTAAATTGTAACCATTAAAATGATTAAGACATTAACGATATGTGTAAAAAGAAGATTAGGTTAGCAGCCATACTTGCCTTGTTTCTGGCTTCGGGACAAGTGTCATGGGCACAAGCGAAAGTCGGAAGTGGTGTCATTACTGCCGAAACGCAGTTTTACCTGAAGCGACTCGATGTGAAAAACCAGAATGTGACCACCAAGAAAGGTTCGAAAGTCCGTCTACGGGAGGCCAGCCTGTTTGTGGTTTGTAAGCCCGAAGCAGATGTTGATGCCGTGAAGGCTCAGATAAAAGCCCTTGGAGCCCATCTGAAAGGCACGATAGGCAGCACGATTATGGTGAGCGCACCAGTCGGCATGGTTGAAAATATGGCTGCCATAGAAGGCATCCGCTATATCACGAAGGGTCCTCGTGTAAAGCAGAAGACCCATGTGTCGCGCGAGGTGACACGTGTCAATAAGGTCCTTGATGGTGTTGATCCGCTAACTCAGGCCTACACGGGCAAGGGTGTCATTGTGGGTATCCTTGACAAAGGATTCGACTATACCCATCCCGCCTTAAGGATATGGATAACAATCTGCGCATCAAGGCAGTCTATATGCCTGGTGTCCATGGTGATGAGCCAATTGTTACTGCCGACGGGGAGAATCTGGATGGACTGCTGATTACCGACCCCCAACAGATTCTGGATATGGGGGCCGATTGTTCCGGCGAATCTCACGGAATACATTGTGCCGCGATAGCTGCAGGCAGCCCTATAACGTTCAAAGACAACGTGTTGGGTGGCATGGCGCCTGAAGCAGACATCGTGCTCTGCCCCTTCCAACAGGCCTCCCCTGCAGATGACAATAATGTTGGAGATAACGATGCAGATGAAGAAGATAAAGAGGTGATGAACCTTATCAATGGCATCCGCTTTGTCCACGACTATGCCCATCGGGAGGGGAAACCCTACATCATCAGTCTCAGTCTGAACAGTCATGATGGGACGCACGACGGCACCAGCCTTATTTCAACTATGTTTGACGACCTGATTCAGAACGGTTGCTATATGGTTTTGGCCACCGGCAACGAAGGTGGTGACTCCTGTTACATCAGCCGTCTGTTTGCCGAAAACGACACCCTGCACACCATTCTTACCCAGGAAGCAGAAGTCTATGCCTATAGTCGTCAAACCTCCGAGATAGGTTGCCAGATAGGTCTGTTTAATGTCGATACGCTGAAGGAAGAGTGGCGCTCGCCTTTGCTCACCAACAAAAACGGCAATATACTGTTGAACATCGATTTTGAAGCGGACGAAGTGGAGGATATGGGCTTCGACGGCCATCCCGAGGTGGTCGAGGAAATCAAGAACGCGTTGGGTAGCGCTATTGATGATGATGTTGCCGTCAAACTAAGTGTCAGTACCCAGCCAGACGGTCATGCCTGTGTACGGTTCGAAGTGCAGGGTTCCCTGAATGAAACCTATGTGTTCACCTTCCACCTTACCTCTCCCCAGGGCAATATCGTCGATATGTGGGGCGACTCAGGCACCACGTTCGCCAATCTCATCGGCTCTGACTACTATACCTTGGGCAGCAGCTCCATCTCTATGGGCGACTGGGGAACGGGCGGCAACATCATTACAGTCGGATCATGGGCAGCCAAGAGTTCATTTATTAATATCGAGGGTCAGAAAAAGGACGACGGTTCGGCCAATGCTCTGGGGGCATATTCGGATTTTACCAGTTACGGCACCGACCTGGCAGGCCACTCCGCACCCTTCATCTCCGCACCAGGCAGCATGATCATATCTGCCGTCAGCAGTAATGATGAAAACTACGTCCAGACAGATGGAGACAACGAGACCGGATACAGCTCGGAGGTTGTCTGTGCCGTGGACGACCGTTATTGCTGGGGTTCGATGAGCGGCACCTCGATGGCAACACCTACCGTAGCCGGCATCATCGCCCTGTGGCTTGAGGCCAAGCCCGATGTGTCATACGAGGAGATTAAGGAGGCTATGGCAGCATCAGCCATCACCGACGATTTCACGAAAGCCGCCCCCATACGCTATGGCAATGGCAAGATAGATGCCTATCGCGGACTGCTCCACGTCCTGGGCATTTCAACCCGTATTCCGGAACTGAGCCGTCACCAGCCGCAGGACGTCACCTTCCGCCTCTCTGCAGGCCGTCTCACCCTTGTTGGCGTACCGGATGGCACCCCCATCCGTGTCTATACCACAGAAGGTATTCTCGTGGCGGACTCAGCCCTGCAGGATGGCTGCATCAGCCTTCCGGCCACAGCCCCTGGCGTCTATGCCGTACAGGTAGGCAAGTATGGCTCCATCTTGATTAGGAAGTAGGCAGCATTACGCCATCACCACGAAAAACTCCCTTATCCGCAAAGAGATAAGGGAGTTTTTTTAGAGTTGAGAGGTTAGTGGTTTGGTGCTCCTCAGACTCCTTGACTCCTTAGAATTATTTGTCTGAGGAGTAGAGGCGTGAAGGTTATTTTTGTCTAAGGAGTGGAGGCATGGAGGTTATTTTTTCTAAGGAGTAGAGGAGTGAAGGAGTTTTTTTCACCTCCTTAGCCTTGGCTCTCCTCAGACTCCTTGACTCCTTAGAATTATTTTTGTTATTGGTGTCCGGTAAAAATATTTCATCATCTCTTGCGCCCTCCAAACCATCGGCATATACGCCAAAATGTGATTGGCAGGGGCTTGGGACGCCCCAAAGGGCCCTACAGGCCGAATTTACCGGACAGCAATATAACAAACTAACAAGGGTAATAACCTCCAATCCCCACATGTTTTTCGGTCTATGGGTCAAATTGCAGGATAAAATTTCTCGGGATGCCAGTATTTAAAGGCATTGCGAGAGATTAAGCAGCTTGAGTCAAAAATCGGCGAAAAAAGTATGTCAATGGGTCATTTTGCAGGATA
>JAEEGK010004756.1_pt1 | contig 33096 bp, 22 predicted proteins | sample 8958771 | NCBI WGS metagenome assembly JAEEGK01 (sample SAMN16246547, study PRJNA631951) | gut metagenome | biome: gut microbiome; feature: rumen; material: SC-attached | host: Bos | place: Iran: Karaj | collected 2018-10 | reverse complement strand
CATCGAACAAATATTTTAAGAAATTATTGGAAAAAGATAATAATGAAATTAAAAAAGAGGATGAATATATTGAAAACATTATAAATAATAAAAATAAATATAATAGTGTAAATAATTATGAAAAAAAGAATGAAATAAAACCTTTACTTCCAAATAAAACTGAAAAATATTTATCTGAAATTAATTCAATTTCAGATAAAAAGAAAAAAATACAAGATATTAATAATAAAATTACAATAAATCCAATATCTTTTAATAAAAATAAAAATAAAGATATTGATGTAAAAACTAAATTAATAGAATTAAGTGAAAAAATAGAAAGAAGTGAAAATAATATAAATATAATAAAAAATTCGAATGAAAAATTGTTGGAAATATTAAATAATTTTAAAATTGTGGGAAAAGAATTTAATAATTATTCAAATTGTGAAGAAAATTATCCTAATAAAATACCATTAAAAAGAAGATGCTATAGTCCTTCTTCTAATATAATAAATAATAAAAATAAATTAAAAATATTAAACGAAAATAATAAATGTAGTATTCATAGAAAATCAAATTCTTTCAGTAAATTGAAAATTTGTATCGATTCAAATAAAAATAATAATAATAATAATATTAATAATAGATATGACAAAAATAAGTCATATACTCCATCAAAAGTCTATACATATAGACAATTATATAATAGAGATAAACATAATAAAAAAAGAGCAAAAAGTAAAATAAATGTTTTTAAAAAGAATAAAAGTAATAAAAAGCCTTTTATAAGGAAAACAATATTTTTAACGGGATATTCAAATGAAACAGATGGAAATATTAAGAATAATAATTTTATTACTTCTAATACTGCAAGATTAAATGAAATAGAGAGTCATAATTCAATTTATAATAATTATTTAAATAAATATTCTTTTCCAACTTCTAGAAAAAACCATAATAATTCAATGATATTAAATAGCTCTGAAATTGGAAATATTTATCAAAGACAAATTATGAAATTACCACCTCAAAATCAACCACTTTTTTATGAGAGTAATAATAATTGTTTATCTAATATTTTATCTGATTATAATAATACTATTAAAAATAATAATTATGTTGATACATTTTGTGTCAAAGAACAAAAATTGGATTTCGATGAAAAATTCAATTATTCAAAAAATAATAACATTTCACAGAATATTTCAGATAAAAATAAAAATGGAAATAATTATTATTCTATATATAGTAATGGTAATAGAAAGGAAATAAAAAAGAAACAATCAAGAGAAAAAATAATAAATAATAACAGTAAAAAATTAGATTTTAAAGATTTTCAAGTTATTTTTGAGGAAAAAGAAAAATCGAAAATATCTAATCAATATCATTCATATATGATAAATAATAATAATAGTTATAGAAATAAATTTATAGAAAAAAATATAATTAATAATTATAATAATAATAATAAAAATACAATAAATAAGATTTTAGATGGATATAAAAAATTAGATGAAATAAAAAATAAAAAAGAATCTTCAAAAGAAATAAACTTAGAAATAGGAGAAATAGATAGAAATAAAAATAATATGAATTATAATAATCGAGATAATAATAATAAAAATAATAATGATGAAAATATAGAAAATAAAAATAATATTTCAATTAATGAAAAAGAATATGATCAAGCTGAAATAGATTATTATACTTATAATATGAAAGATGAATCTTATTATTCAACAAAAAATTTTATGGGTGATATAGAATCAAAAAGAAATTTCATTGACAGAGATATTGAAAAAAATAAAAGAAATATTTTTTACAAAAAGTATAAACAAGAAAGAGAAAGAGAAATAGAAAGAAATAGAGAAAGAGAAAAAAGAGATTTTTATAAAAAAGAAGAACAATATTTTAAAAATGAAAGAGAAGAAATAACATATATAAGTTCTAGAAATAAATATAGTAATAATAATAATTATTATAATTCATATAAATTTAGAAGTAGAAGTCAAAGTAAAAAAAGAAGTAGAAGTAGAAATAGAAGTTTAAGTAGAAATAGAAATAGAAATAGAAATATAAGTAGAAATAGGAATTTAAGTAGGAATTTTAGTAGAAGTAGAAGTAGAAATTTAAATAGAAATAAAAGTAGAAGTAGAAGTAGAAGCAGAAATATAATAAGAAATAAAAGTAGAAGTAATAGTAAAAATGCACAATTTAATAGTCAATTTACTAATTCATATAATAATAGGAAAAATATTAATTTTAATCACGTTAGGAATAATAATAATTACAGTAGTTATCATTCTGATGTAAAACAAAAAAATACTAAATTATATGAATCAAAGAAGTATTATCCTTAAAAATAATTATATAGTTCATTTAAATAAATAATCCACTAACTTTAGAATTATAAAATTTAAAAAATATTTTATTAATATATTAAACAAATATTCATTTAAAATTTAATTATAAAAAAATTAATAAAAAAAATAAAAAAAATTAAAAAAAAAAAAAAAAAATTAACAACCAAAAAAAAATAAATAATAAAAAAAAAATATCTTTAAAAAATATAAACAACACCATGTCAATTTTTAGGAAATCAATTAACATAAAAAAAATAAAAAAAATCATTAATTATATATTAACAAATGAACAATATATCAAAAACTGAAGAAAAAACCCCTGAAGAAAACGGAACTGAAAAATTACAAATGGAATTAAATTTAATGGAAAACCCAATAAATAAAGTAGAAAATATAGAAAATAAATTAAGTAAATTTATTATTAATTTTTTATAGAACATCATCGACGTTCAAAACACGAAAAAGAAGGAAGAATATTTAATTGTGAATATTGTGGAAAATCATATTTAAGTAAACCAGCATTAAATAATCACTTAAGTACTAAACATTCTGATATATTGAAATCATTAAATATTGAAAAGCGAAAAAGAGGAAGACCTAGAAAATATGTAAAAAATATTATTTTTTAAACTTTTTTATTTTTTTTTAATTTTTTTAGCTTGTTGATTCTAATGATAATAATAATTATGAAAAATTAAAATTTAATCCTTTTTTTAATGAGCCTAAAAGAGGAAAAAAAAGAGAGTTTAATGATGAAATTAATTTAAAAGAAGTTTGTGATAAAGTATTTGAGGATTTAATTAAAAAATTTTCTAATTCTTTTATGAAAAATTATAATGAAATAAATGAACATCCAATTTTAAATTATTTAAAAAATAAAAAAACTTTAAATAAAAAAATATGTGATGATATTATTTGTGAATTTTTAGATTTTATTTATCCCTTTACAAATCAAGATTATTTTATTTTTGTTGTTAAATTTATTATTTTATTTAGAGAATGTGTAAATGGAATTCAAAGAAATAAAGATAATAAATATAATGAAAGTGAATTCACTTCCATTGAAAATGCAGAAATTTTTCCTGAACAATGTAATGAGTTTTTTTCTGATTTTTTGGAAAAAAAAAATTTTTTTGATTTTAATGATGAAGATAAAAATGAATTAATTGAAATTATTCAATATTTTTGTTATTGGCTTTTTTTAAATTCTTATACTAAATCTAAACTTAGTTTAGCTTCTTAAAACATAATTTCTTTTTTTTAATGTTTTTTTGTTTATTTTTTAAAAAAATTAAACTTTGATTTTCACTTTAATTAAAAATAAATTTTAATGAAAAAAATATACTAAAGTTAATTATTTTATATAATATTTTTTTTTTCTTTAATTATAATTGAATTATATTTTTGAAATAAATTAATCATTCTTTTTAAATTGTTATTTAATATTTTTTTATATTCAAAAATATTTTGATTTGTTTCTATATAATTCCTTGATTTAGAATCAGAATTTAAAGTAAGAGAAATATTATTTTTATAATTTTTAATTTCTTTTTTATTTAAAGGAGAAAAATCAATTGAATTTGAAAATGTATTTTCTGGAGAATTTTTTCTAAAAAAATCATATGAATAGTCTTTAAAAAAAGAATATTTTCTATGATCTTTTTTGTTGTTGTTGTTTGAAGATAACCAATTATTAAAAGAATTAAATTTTAGTTTTTGATTTTTAAATAAAAAATCTTGTTTATTTTTAAATAAATTTTTTTCTTCTTCTAATTGTTTTTTTAAATTATAGTTTTCTCTCTTTAAATTCAAGTTTTCTTTTTGTAATAATTCAATTTTATTTTTTAATTCTTTATTTTCTTTTTCATAATCTTCTTTTAATGTCAAAGTACAATTTTCAATTAATTTATTATTTTTATTTATATTTAATTCAATATCATTTTTTATTTTATTTTTATCCTTTTTTTCTTTAACCATACTCATTTTTAAACTAGGAAACTTTTTACTGTTTAAATTTCCAAAATGTAAATCTGAAATACTTTTATAAACAAAACTTAATTTTTTATCTAAATCTCTTTTCTTAAGATAATCCATAATAATAATATAACAAAATAAAAAAAAATAATTATTTTAAAATATAATGTTAAATATTAAATAAAATTTATTTTTAATTAAATGAAATTACTTTTATCTATATAATATATAATCTATTCCTATAAGCATTGAATTAAATTTATATTCTCTTTATTGTTATTTATTATGAAATATATAATTATATTTATCTAATCTATTTTTACTAAATAAATTCTTCATTTTTTCATTATAATATTTTCAACTAAAAATAATAAATAATTTGAAATTATTTTTACAAATGACTTATAAATATTATCTAATTTTTCAATAATATATTTATCTTTTTCTTTAGACTTTTAACTTTATTATTAATAATATTATTTAAATCTTCATTTTCCAATTAAAGTAGTTTTAAAATATAATAAATAAACTTTTATTCAATTTCTAGAGTAAATAATAATTGATTAGATATAATAAAAAATAAATTAAATATATAATATTAAAATGAGTACATCATCATCATCGAATAAAATAATAGATTCATCAATTTTTAAAAAATCAAATAAAAATTTATTAAAGAGTTCAAGTGCTTCAATAGTAAAAAAATCAAATTATGAAAATTATTTAGAAAAAATATCATCATTTAAACATAAAACAAGAAATAAAATAAAGAATCAAAATATAAATATATGTTCAACAGAAATAGAATTTAAAAATACAAAATTTACAACATCATTTAATAATACTAATAATAATAATATATCTGTAAATAAAAATATTGCAAATAATATTAGTTTTAGAATAATTAATCATAGTAGTAATATTTATAATAATAATAAGTTTGTAAAAACTCTTTACCAAAGGAAAAAAATAGGTGAAATAATAAAAGTAAATAAAAATTCAAATTCAAAGAAAAATAACATTTCTTCAAATGAAAAAATATTTAATTCTCAGAAATTAAATAAATATTCAAAAAAAAATTTTAATAATAAAGTAAAAGAAATAGGAAAAACAAAATTATTAAAATTAAAACAAATAGGAATGACAGTTAATAGTGTAAGACATTCAATAAAATTAAATAAGGAAAAACAAAAAGAAAATTTAGAATTTGAAAATGAATTATATAAAAACATTAAAACTGAAAATGAAATAAATAAAAAATCTTTTCGTTGTTTAAGTTCAAAAGTAATAAATAAAAAGGAAAATATATATTTAAATCATTTAAATATAAGTTCTTCAAATTCAGTTAATGATATAAATAAAGAAAAAAAAGAAAATAATGATTTAAGTTATAATAATAATTGTATAACAACAGTTCAAAATGAACTTTTAAGTGAAAGAGATTTAGAAGGACCTGAAATTATTCATTTTTCACTTGTTGAATTAATTCAGAAAGGAAATAAAAAAATGAATGCTCTTGCTAATCAATTTAATAATTAAAGTAAAATGTAAATTTTTAGTTGTATTAAAAAAATATTATAGTTCTTTAAAATGAAATTTATTTTTTTTCATTTAAAACAAATTTATAAATTTTCATGTTTGTGTTTTAATAAGTTTAATCTTTTTTTTCATTTATAAATTAAGTCAATGGAATTTAATAAGATAATAATTTTAATAATAAATTTTTTTTTAACTTTTAATATTTTAATTTAATTGTCCTTTATCTCTTATTTGTTTATTTCTACATCTTTTTAATAATATTTCTAAATAATCTTCTAATTGCATTGTTTCAGAAGAATAATTTTGAATTAATTTAATAAATTTTTCTTTTTCTCTATTTGTTAAAACATCCGCTGGAAAATTAATTAAATGTTCAGTAAAATATTTTACAGTTAAATTATTTTGTCTACTTATTAAAGTAAAAATTAAATCTTTTAAATTTTCATAAATTACATTTGGAGGAACTAATAAAAAAACATTTAAAATTTCTTTAATTAAAGGAGAAATAAATTCTTCAATTTTTTTTTGAATTTTATTATAATAAAAAGAATAAATATCTTGATTTTTTTCTTTCCATTCTTGGAAAATATTTTTATAAGGACAATCAATTAAATTATTAATTAATAAAATAATATATTTTGAAGTTTGAATTTGAACAATAGATAAATTTTCAATAGAAATTTGAATAATTTTATTAAACATTTCACTATCAATACAAAAGAAAGGATTAATTTTTAAAATACGGAAAATTAAACCAAAAAAATCTTCTCCTAGTTGAACATTAATTAATAAATCATTAGAATTTCTAATATAATTATCAAAAGTAATTTGACATAATTTATTAAAATTCAAATTAATCATATTTTTAATATTATCTTCTTTTTCATTTCCAAAAACTGTTATTAATACTTCAAATCCATATAAATAAGAAGAAATTGGAGAAAGTTTATATCCTTCTATTAAATTATTTAAATATTCTGGAATGAAATTTATAAAATATTTATTTAATCCTCTCATATAATATTTTATTAATTGAATTATTTCTTCTACTAAATCATTATTAGTTGAAAATTTATTCCATATTATTTTTAATTGAGGCCAAATTTCATTAAATATTTTTTCCATTATATTATAATTATTATTTGATAAACCTTCAAAAGAAGCTCTTGAAATGTATTTAAGAATAATTACTAATTCTATTAATTTATTTATATCATTTTGACATAATTCAACATTTGGAATTAAACATTTATCTTTAACTTCAATTAAATATAAAACCCATTGTTTAAATATACTTATTATATTTTTTTCTAAATCTTCATTTCCTTTTGAATAACAAATTACTTCTACTAATCCTCCTAAAATTGATAAATATTTATTATTATTTAATACTTTATCTTTTATATTATTCTCATATAAATCTATTAAGTAATCTTTATTCTTATATAATATGTTTTTATTTGAACTTAATAAATTTTGAATTGTTATTGAACAATATTTTAACGTTAATTCATTATCTAATCTTTCTATTAAATATTTAAATATTATTGATAACAAACTTTCATTTTTACCTATAATATCTTTTATTTCATCAATTATATTTGTTACTGTTCTTGTTATTTGAGAAAGAGTTTTAGGAACATCAAAAATTGTATTAAAAATAACATTTAATAAATTTATTTCATTTTCATTTATTAATTCAGCAATACAACTAAAACTAAATAATATTCCTTCAAATTTTGACCAATAATTTATATTGTTTTGATTTTGTTTTATTAATTCTACAGTTTGATAAAATTCAGGAAAAATTATTTCATCATATACAAAATTAAAAGAATAATCCCTTGTAAAATCTTTTAAAAAAAAACTAATTGAATATCTATAATCTTTTATATCATTATATTCATCATTATTTTTTAATATTTTAGTTTTATTTATATTTAATAAAGAAAATACTTCATTTGGGAAAATCATTAAATTTATCATATTTTTTATTAATTGAATATAAGTTCCTTTAAATTGAGATAAAATATTTTGTTTTGAAACTTGCTTTCCATATAAAAATTCATCTAAATAAATAAAAAAATCACAAATTAAATAAATTTGACTTGAAGGACAAATTTTAGTTAAATCAACCATCAATTGAATTAAATCTAATCTATTTTTTAATAGTATATCACCTAAATTATTTTGAATTAAAGAACTAAAAATTCTAACATAAAAAGAACATTGTTCTTGATCAAGACAATTAATATTTTTATAAAATATTTCTTTGAAAGAAATAATTTTTGAAAAAATAATCTCAGATAAATTTTCCATTTCTTCATTTTCAAAAATTACATCTAATAAATTATTTATACAATCAGTATGCTTTTGAATATTATTTTCATTAATTTCAAAAACAAAATTGATTATATCAATATATTCGTTACTTAACTTTTGAATAGTTTCTTTATCTAATTTTATTTTTAACCAATTTGAAAAAGTTTCTAAAATATCATTATTTAAAACTTTTAAAATTGCTTCATCAGAAATTTTTCCTTGTTTAATACTAGAAATTAAATTATTTAAAAATTGAAAAACATCATTAGAAATTGTTTCTAAGTTTAAATTAAATTCATTTCTTTTATCTTGTTCAATAACAATAGTTTTATCATAATAAACTTCAACTAAATAATTAAATATTAACAATAAAGCAAAAGTGTCATTTATATTATTATTACTTAATTTTTCAACACATTTTTTTAATAATTTATTAAAATCACTTCCAGAAAATAACATTGCCATAGAAAAACAATAACAGTAATTTAAAAGAATATAATGTTTTAAATTTTTAAATTTATCAATTTTTTCAATTAAAAATGATATTAATTCAATTATCATTTCCCTATTTTCAGAATAATTTCCGAAATCAAATTTAATTTTATTTTTTAATATTTGAATTGCATTAAAATATACTTCATCTGATAAATTATTTGATGAAATTATTTGATAAGAAACATCCCAACTTTCATGTCTTTTATCAAATTCACATATAAATTTATTTGCTTTTCTTTTTTCTTCTTTATTATTACTGTGAAATAAAGAATTCACTGCTAATAAGAATTCTTGATATAGATTTGAATTTGTTTCATTCATTTTTTCAAAAAGAAAATAATAATTGGAAAATTTATTTAAATGCTTCCAAGGTTAAATATTTTTATTTATTTATTTTATTTTTTCAATTATAGAAATGTAAATAGATGATTTAAATTTTAGGTTATTGATAAAATTTATGTTTTTTCATTCAATTTTATCTCATAAAAAAGTTAATTATTGTATATTTATAAAATTTGATAAAACTTTAAAATTATTTAATTACAATAAAAATAGGAATATTAAATTTATTTTATATTTCTATTTAATAAATGTTAAATAACTTCATTCTAATTTATTTTAATAATCTATATCTATAATTTATAATATCTCATATTTTATTTCCTTTATTTTTTTCCATATTTTTCAAACTTAACAAAGACTTTAAAAATAAAAATCTAAAATAACAATATTTTAATTTATTTCTTAAATGAATTAACAAAAAAATAAAAAAATATCTAAAGAATCTCAATATAAAAAAAATAAATCCAAAAATTTATAAAAAAAATGGTTGAAAAAGAAGAGATATTTAGATACATGAAAACAATAGGATATCAAGATGGTGACATAACATCAGTAGCTATATTTCCATCAGGAGCATTTTTATCAATTTCAAGAAGAGGAATTTTATATAAATGGAATAAGTTATTTAATGTTGAAAAAAGTTATCAAATTGATGGGAATTCACATTATATTTTACAAGCTATAAAAGAAAATCATTTTATTGCTATTTCTTCCAACAAAAATTGTTCTTTTTGGGAAATTGATCCTCCAAATAAAAAAAATGAACCAATTGTTTGTTATTATCAAATTAAAGCAGAATTACATAAATCTGATATTTTTCAATGCTGTATTAAAGCAAATAAATTAATTATATGTTCTAATGATTTAATTACTTTTTGGGAAGAAAACCAATCAAATCCTAATCAATTATATTTTCTTCAAACAAAAATTTATTTAGATGGTGTTCAGGCTTTTTTACTCATTCAATCTAATGATTATTTTGTTATTGGTTCAAAGAATAATGTTTCTTTTTGGAATTATAACAATGTTTCTAAAATAAAATCTTTGGATAATATTACAATTAATAATTCTATTAATGTAAAAGAATTAGATAAAGATACAATTCTCTGTGCAGATGATAAAATATTATATATGATTAATAAGAATACTTTTGAAGTTAAAAAGTTAGATAGTTTTGAAGAGAAAATTTGTGGTATTTGTGTTTTAGATGATTATTTTTTTGTTGCTCATAAATTAAATTTGAGAGTTTATAGAAAAGATGATTCGACTGTAAAAAATGATATTGAATATGCTTCTATGACTTATGATATTAATGGGATTATTCCTTTAACAAAAAATATAATTGGATTATACTCAAATTATGGATACATTAGATTATTTTCTGATAAACTTTTAAAATAAAAAATAGGAAATTTTGAATTTATTTTAAAATGAATATTTTTTTATTTTTATAAAAAAAGATTTTTTCAATTAAAAGATAAAATTTAAAAAATTAAAAATTCTCTAATATTAAATTAAAATAATTTAATTTTTATAAAAAAATACCTTTAAAACCTTGAAATTAACCTTGATAAAATTTTTTTATAATCTCCACTAGTATCTCCTCTAATATCACTAATTAATTCCCTTCCATAAATATTTCTATAAGCTTGTTTAATTTGTGGCATATCAATTTCACATCTTGAAACAATATTCCTAATTAACTTCTTATCATTGGTTCCAATTCCCATTATGCTTTCATGAATTCTTTCTGCAAAATAAGCAGAAGGATTAACAAAAACTTTAAGTAAAGTTAAAAATAATTTTTGAGTATCTCCCATAAATTCTTTTTCAACAACTTTTTCTAAACTTTTCCCACTTAAACTTTGATAACATTGATTAATGCAAATAATATCAGCTCTAGATCTCGTTGAAAATATTTGGTTAAAGATTCCTTCATCAGTTCCCCATCTTCCTTCACCAGCTTGATACAGTGACTGTGCATCAGACATACATTGTTGTTGATTTGGTACCTGGTTCTCACTCCTTTGGGCAAGAAGAAGTGATACTAATAATTTACGAAGACCACCACTTGTTTCACTCTCTACCCATTTCACTAAATCTTTGTTGTACATTTGACGAAATGATTGCTTTATTAGGGATAGTTGATATGAGGTACGTGTTCCTATTATCTCTATTAGAGTACCCTCGTCTGTTCCTATCCCTTTCATTGCATGATAAAGAGAGGAGGCATCGAACTCGGAAGGTGTTTGGAATAAAGCTACTACCACATTTTCAAAGTTACCACTCAGTTCCTTTTTTAAGTCTGTTATTAAGTCGCGACCATAGGAGGAAATGTAGTATTGTTTTATTTGCTGACGTTCCATATTTGTTCTTTGACAGATTATATTTATTATAGTGTCTTCATCTGTCCCTGCTCCTCGCATTGCTCCCCTTAAAGTAGTACAATCCATTTGCACATTAAAAGGACCTAATCCCATCATACCTTGACCCATCAAAGGTTGATTCATCATAGGTTGATTCATCATTGGTTGACCTACCATAGGTTGATTCATCATAGGTTGACCCATCATTGGCTGATTCATCATAGGTTGGGCTGAGTATCCTCCTACACCTACTCCCTGCATTCCTGGTTGGAGGAATCCACCTGGGTTTTGAAATCCTGTATTTGACATTAGCCCCATATTTAATGTGGGGAGTTGAGTTCCTTGTTGATATACATTTTGTGGATACATATTTGTATTTACTCCCATTCCACTATAACCTGAACTATACATATTGAATTCAATTAATTTTTTTTGTCGTAATTAATTTAAAATATATTCAATATATTTATTGTTTATATAATTAAAAAATTAAATTATATTTATAACTAAATAAATAAATAAAAATGTTTGAAACGAAAAATATATATACAACATTGGATGATTTATTTAATTATGATAAAAAAATAGAAGAAGGATTTGGAGGAGACCTTATAAGTAATGCATCAAAAAATAATAAAAAAAGTAAAAATTATAAGAGAAATTTCGATAAAAACGATAAAAAATATGTAAATAAAAAACTAATAAAAGCATGGATAAAAGCTTTAGAAAAAAGTAAATAAAAAAAAATAAAATAAAATTTTTAGATAATGATACAATATGTGATAGTAAAGATTGTTTACAAAAAGTAAAAAAAGAATTTAATTATATTGAAGAAGATAAATCTAATTTTTTAAAAAATGCAAAATCTTTAAAAAAAAATGATATTGAATTAGATGATCATAATTTTTTAATGTTGTAAAATAAAAATTTAATTATAGAGCTGAAGAAAAAATAAAAAAAATAAGAGAACAATTTAATTCTGATAGTCAAGATTTAATTGAACAAGCAAAAAAAGAAGCTGATAATCTTTTAAGAGATTTAAGAACCGAAAAAGGAATTGAAGAAAAAACAAAAAGAGAAAATGAAAAAAATGAAGGAAAAAAAAATGAAAACAATGAAAATGAAGAAGAAGAAGAGGAAGAAGAAGAAAGTAATTTAGAATAAAAAAAAATTTTATAACTTCAAAAAATTAATTTTTAATTTTTAATTAATAAACTTTAATTTTTTCTATTATTTTTTTCAAATAATTTTATTTCTCTTTCTCTTTAGTTTTATCTTCACTATTAGTTTCTTTATCCTCATTTTTTTTTTCTTGTTTATCTTGAATAGAAAGCATTTCCATTTGTTTTTCTAAATCAACAACATCATCTCCGAAATTCTCTTTAGCAAAAAGTAAATAATCATTTTCCCATTCACAATCCTTAATAATTTTCCAAGAAATATCATCAGTATTTCCACATAAAAAGAGAGAATTATCAGTTAAAAAATCATAATCAAAATTTCCAATTAATTCTTTATTAATAGCAATTTTCCAAGAATCTTTTTTTTTAACAAAATAAGGAATAGAAGCAAAAGGTTGAACAACTAATGAAGTTCCCATAATAATAACTAAATCACAGTCTTTACATTCTGATAATTTTTCAAAAAAAAGTGTTGGTAAATTTTCACCATAAAAAACAACATTTGGTTTACAAGGAACTTTACAATCTTCACAATATAAAATTTCTCCTTTTTGAATATATTCATTCATTATATTTATATCTATTTCCTTTTTACATTTTGGACAATGAGCATGAGAAAAAGTTCCATGAGCAAAAATAATTTTATCAGAAGGTATTTTTGCTTTATCTTCTAATCCATCTATATTTTGAGTAAATAAATATTTAGCATGATTTTTATTTAACATATATGAAATAAATTTATGTGTTAAAGTTGGTTTCCTACTTGATAAATCGAATAATTTAGTAAATTCATAGAATAAATAAGGATTTTTCATGAATAAAGTTATATCAAAAAATTCTTCTGGTCTTGTTAAATTATATTTAGATTGTAATTGTTTAAATAAACCTGATTCTGAACGAAAATCTGGAATCCCTGCTGAAGTACTTATTCCTGCTCCTACCATAAATATCACATTTTCAAATTTATTTTCTTTTAGTAATGATATAAATTTTTTATATTTTATTTCTTTTATTTCTTCATTTGTAAATAATCCAAATTCTGAATTTAAAAGAATTTTCTCATATAAATATTGATAATAAAATTTTATCTGGTTTTTTGTTAATTTATCACATTTTGAACAATTTATTTTTAAATTTTTTTTATTAAATGATATTACGTGATTTGTTTCTTCATGGTGTTTTTTTATGTGGTTTTCTTCACAAAAAAATTTTCCACAGTTTAAACATAATATTATTGTTTCTGTTTCTAATTCACATATTGAACATACAGTTTTGTTCTGTAAATTTCTTATTTCTTCTAAAGATATCAAATCCTTTGTATGAGGACATTCATTCTCATTTTTAACTTTTTCATTATTGTTTTCCATTCTTTTTTTTTTTTTAAGGATTATTTATCTATTAAATTTTTAATATAGTTAAATTATAATTTTTTTAGATTATAAGTAAAAATTAAAACAATTATTAGTTATTTTCATTATTGTTATCATCATTTCCAAAATTATTTTCATCATTTCCAACATTATTCTCTTCATTATTTCCTTCATTTTTTTCTTCATCATTCTTTTCTTTTTTTTCTAAATTATTTTCTTCATTGTATCCTTCATTTTTTTCTTCATTATTCTCTTCTTTTTTTTCTTCATTATTCTCTTCTTTTTTTTCTAAATTTTTTTCTTCATTGTACTCTTCATTATTTCCTTCATTTTTTTCTTCATTATTCACTTCATTTTTTTCTTCGTTATTTTCAACATTATTTTCTTCTCTAACATCAGGTTTTTCTTCATCTTGTTCTTCTTTTTCTATATAATCATCAACTCTTTCATTTGGGTTTTCTAATTGTTTATATTCGTCTTCTTGGTTTTCTTCTTTTTCCATATATATTTCATCAATTTGTCTATCAACTGGTTCTTCTTTATTTCTTATATTATTAATGTCTTCTTCTTCTTCTTCTTTCTTTCTTCTTTCTTCTTCTTCTTTTTCTCTTTGAATTCTCTCTTCTTCTTCTTTTTCTCTTTGAATTCTCTCTTCTTCTTCTTTCTTTCTTCTTTCTTCTTCTTCTTCTTCTTCTTTCTTTCTTCTTTCTTCTTCTTCTTCTTCTTTCTTTCTTCTTTCTTCTTCTTCTTTTTCTTTTTGAATCCTCTCTTCTTCTTCTTTTTCTTTTTGAATTCTCTCTTCTTCTTCTTTTTTCCTTTGTTCTTCCTCTTCTTTTTCTATTTGAATTCTCTCTTCTTCTTCTTTTTTCCTTTGTTCTTCTTCTTCTTTTTCTCTTTGAATCCTCTCTTCTTCTTCTTTTTCTTTTTGAAGTCTCTCTTCTTCTTCTTCTTTTTTCCTTTGTTCTTCTTCCTCTTCTTGCATTTTTTTAAAATCTTCTTCTTGTTGTTTTTTCATATCATCCTCATCTCCAAAATCTTGATCTTTCTTTAAATTATTTTCTTCCTTTTCTTCCTCTTCTTTATAACCTATAACTTCTTCATGTTCTTCATTTTCATTTCCCTTTTCATCCTCTTCCAAAATAGGTTCTTTCCCTGGAATTTTCATACATTTCTAAAAAAATTAAAAAAACAAAAATTTACACATTCTAAACCAGGTTTATCATCATTATTAAATTTAACAATATCTTCATCTGAAACATAATTTAAATCAGAAATAATTTCATCATATTTTTTATAATATTTTTGAATATTTTCAATAGATTCTCTATTATCAAAAATACAAGCATAAGCTTTTTCAGGATGATCATTTGATTCAATTTTAATATTAAATTTCTGAGTTTGAACTGAAAATTCAACATTACAATTTCCTAAATCTCCAAAAACACTTTGAGTAATATATAAAATTTTAGGTTTATTTCTTTGTTCTTCATTTTTCTTTTTTTTTTTTTCTTCTTCTTCTTTTTTCTTTTTTTCACTTTCAATATTTTTAACTCCTTCAAAATCTTTAGCTTCATAATCTTCGAAATATTTATAATTTCTTCTTAAAGGATAATTAGTTTTTTGCATTGATTTACTTTCATTTTTATTATAAAAATTAGCTCTTTGAGTTCTATAAAAATCAATTGAAGGATAAACACAATGATTTCTTTTATAATATTGACTTTTTTCATAATCTTTTTCCCATTTTGAAACATTATAAAAAGATCCTCTTTCATTTATTCTTTTTAACATATGTTGATTTTCTTGTGCTACTCTTATTATTTCATATTTTTTATTTGCTGTTATAAAATTATTTTTAAAATCAATATTTGGTTTTGAATTTTTTAATTGTCTCTTTCTACTATTATTATTTATTTCAATTATATGATTTAATAAATTTTGATTGTCTTTATTTATTTCAAATTGTCTTACTATAATATTAGTTATATATTTTAAAATATTTTATTTTTTACATCTATTATTTCGAGCTGATGTTCTATGAAATTGATTATGGTAAAATTCAAAACTTTCAGGACATTTCATATTTATTTTTGGCTTTGCTGTTTGAAGCTTTCTTGCCATGTATTCATTGTTTAATGTTGTCCAATGCTCGTTTAAATGTCTATTAATTATGAATGGTCTGTGCATTTATATTTTATTTTATTTTTTATATGACATTTATTTTTTATTTTTTTTAATAAAATTCATATTTGGGTTTTTATTATTTTTTTATTTGAGGAAAAATTTTATTTATATTAAATTTCTTATTTTCAAATCAAAAATATTGTTTCGTCAAAAACCAAAAAAAAAGAAAAAAAATGAAAAAAAAAATTAAATTAAATATAATTCCATTATAATAAAACACTGTTAAATATTTTAACCTTTAGTTCTAGAAACACCAACAGTTTTTCCTCTTCTTCCAGTTGAACAAGTATGTTGTCCTCTGACTTTCAATCCAAAATAATGTCTTAATCCTTTATGTAATTTCATTTTTTTCATTCTTTCCAAATCTTCTCTAATTTTAGTATCCCAACCATTAGCAACTTGTTGAGAATAAGTACCATCTTTAGTATCTTTCTTCCTATTAAGTATCCATTGAGGTAAATGATGATTTAATGGATTTGAAACTACATCTATTATTTGTTCTATTTCCTTGTCATTTAATTCTCCTGCTCTACGACTTGGATCTAATCCTGCTTTTATTGTCACTGCATGTGCAAAACGTCTTCCTATTCCTTTTATTTTACGAAGTGCATATGGAATTTTCTGTTTACCATCTATGTTAGAGTTAAAGAGACGCAAAATAAATTTGAAGTCTTTCTCAGTTTTAAATTGGATTCTACTCATTTGGATTTAATAAATAAAATAATTATTAATTTGATTAAAAATTTATGATTTTTGAAGGGAAAAAAATTATTTTTTTATTTCTTATGATAATTTATGAAAAAAAACATTAAAAAATAGAATAAAATATAAAAATAAAATTAAATTTATTCTAAATTATCCAAAAAAAATCCCAAAATAAAAATTAAAAAAGATATAAAATAATGAATCCACAATCAAACATACTATTACCCCCTCAAGTTCCTTTTATATCACAGACATCGGGGAGTGAAATAAAAGAACAAAAATCCGGTATGGTATAGGAGTAATAATGGTAAAATTGTATAGGTAGTGATAGATTTCTTCCTCAGAACATGATGCTGAACCAGTCCCTTTCTCAAAAAAAAAAGAGATACATTTTCAAAGTAGGAGACTGGGAATGTCCCAAACCAGACTGTAAAAACAAAAATTTTGCAAGAAGAAAAAAATGTAATCTATGTGGAACTTTAAAACCTAAAAGTGCTTATTTAAATTATCAAAATGAACAAGAAGGTATTTTTTTTTTTATTTTAAAAAATTTTTTTAAAAAAAGAATATTTTGGTTATAGGAGTAAATATTATAGTAAAGAAAAAGATAGAAGTAGAGAAAAAAAAAGGAGACATCATAGACATAGTAAAAGAAGTAGTTCTAGTAGTAGAAGTAGAAGTAAGAGTAGAAGTCGAGGAAGGAGAAGAAGTCATGAAAAGAAAAATATAAATTATCAGAAAAGAGGATATTTAGGAGGACCTCCTGGTTTGTTTAAAGAAGGAGATTGGAAATGTGATAATTGCCAAAATATTAATTTTGGTTGGAGAACTGAATGTAATAAATGTCATATTTCAAAGAAAGATAATGATAATAATAATAATAATAATAATAGTAATTATAATAAAAATAAGATGAGTTACAATAATAAAGGAAGGAGAGATTATAATAATAATAATTATAATAATTTAAGTTATAGTAATTATCATAATAATAATAATAATAGAAATAGAGATAGTAATTATAAAAAAAGAAATGATAATAAGAAATATAGAAATAAAAGAGATTATAGTAAAAGTTCAAAATCAAGTTCATCATCATCTTCAAGTTCAAGAAGAAGAAGTTCATCAAATGATTCTAGAAGACATTCAAGAAGATCAAGTCGAAGTTCTTCAAGAAGTAGAAGAAGTGATTCTCAGTCTAATTATTCGAGAAGTGAAAGTAGAAGTTCTAGATCTTTTTCTTCTGAAAGTTTAAGTAGAAGTGAAATAAAAGGTGAAAAAGATAAAAGAAATGATACTTTACAGATTAGTAGTAGTCATAATAATGAAATTTAAATTTTTTTTGTTTTTGTTTTTTTTTAAATGTTTTTTTTTTTTTTTTTTTCATTAAATATAAATTTATATATTATTATTTAATGTATCATATATTTTTTGATTTTTGGTTTTTGATTTTCTATAATATTTTCAATAATTTTCTTTGCATAAATATTTAAATCATGTGAAGGATTAGTTTTATTTAATAAATTATTTTTAAGAAAATTAAATCCAGTAGTAGTATTTAAATAATATTTTTTTCCAAAATTATCTTTACTTCTACTAAACTTACTGATAGTATTATTAAAAGTAGGAAATTTAGTTTGTGTTAAATTACTATTAATAATATTTTCAGGAGATAAATCCATAAAATGAGCTCTTTTAATTTTATCAACATGATGAAAATAATCAATTTTATCTTTATTATTTCTAAATAATTTTTGAACTTGTTTTCTTTGTTTTCCAATTTCATCTATTTCTTTATTAAAAAAAGGATAATCATCTTCTAATTGTTTAATTATTCTTTCATCAGTTTCACATGAATCTAAATCATCATTATTATCTTCATATGTATTTTTCTTTTCAAATTTTTTTATACTATCTAAAGGATCATTATTTTCTTGTGTTATATTTGGAAATTCTGATGTTTCTATATTATTTGAATTTTGATAAGACAGATAAAATTTTTTTGATGTTACTTCTGGAGATTTTAAAGAAAATAAATTTTCATTTGTGTAATTTTCTCTTATTCTTAATCTTCTTGTTTTAGTTGAAAATAATTTATTAAATAAATTTTTCATTTTCTCTGTATTAAATCTTTTATTTCTTTCATCTTCAAAAACATGAAATTTATGCATTATATTCTCTCTTTCATATATTGCTTCATCTTTATCTACAAACAAAGGAATTACTTTTCTGTGAATTGTTTTTGGAATTTTTATTGGGTTTCTATTTTTCTGTTGAACTGTTTTTGGTTTTTTTTTTACACTCTTTTCTTTTAATTTTGGAAAATTTGACATTGTTTTTAAATAATGATGATTTTCGTTTTTCCTTATTATATCCCAAACTTTCTGTTTTTTTTCTATATATAAATCTTCATTATCAATCATTTTTATATTATCCAAATTAGTTTTAAAAAAATTGAATAAATCATATAAAAATTATAATTAAAAATCAGGAAAAAAACCTTTATAAAATGATAATAAAAAACTAATAAAAATCATATATATATATTAAACAAAATAATAAACTAACTGAACAAATTTTAACGTTCATTATCTTTTTCAATTAAAAAGCACTTAATTTCTTTCCCAGCTCCTTGAACAGGAACAACTTTATTGAAGCTTAAATTATAAGGAAGAGTTTGGCTTTCAAGTAATTTTTTAGTATCTTCACTAATATTTATCCTTCCAGGAACTCCTGAGCTTTCCATTTTATTTGCAATTAATACATCACTTCCAAAAATATCATATCTAACAACAGTACTTCCAATAATTCCAGCAATAACAGCACCAGTATGAATACCAATTCTCATATCTAAAGCTTCGAAATTAACTTTCTTTCTAACTTCCCTTATAATTTTAATCATACATTCTCCCATTTTACAAACATTTTTAGCTTCTTCATAATAATTTCTCATATTCATAGAAACTTTCCCATTGAATCCCATAACAACATAACAATCACCTATTGTATGTACTTTATAAACATGACATTCTTTAGTTGCATCATCGAATCTTTTGAATAACTCCATTAACATATGAACTACCTCCACTGGCTGGTGACAGTTACCAAAATCTGTGTAGCGAACAATGTCAGCAAATAGAAGAGTTACTGTGGGGAGTACATCTGCCACAGGGATATCATCCTTCATATTCTGTACTACATGAAGAGGCATTAGATTAAATAACATTTTCTCCTTTTCTACTAATGCTTTACTCTCTTCTTGGTTTGTCAAGAAATTCATTGTTGAATCATAGTAACTTATACATGTTAGGATTTGCTTCATTACACAGAGAAAAATGAAGAAAATTGAATATTTTTTTATTAGGAATTCTTTATGGTTTATACATGTATTTATTAGAAAGATTATTATATATAATACGTAATTATAGGATAATTGAAAGTAATTTAATAGTCCACATGAACCTAAAGAAGTTATTATTAGAAGTTGTTCTGTTAATAGTGTTGTAAAGTATTTTTCATTAATTTTATTAAAAGCAATTTGAATTACTAATGTTAAACCGAAATATATTAACATTATTATAAATGGAAATATTTCTGTAAAATTTCTTATTAATCTATGTGTTTCATATACTACTCCTACTAAAATAATTAATATTATTCCATTAATGATTATAAAAAGATAAATTGGATCATCTTCTTTAATAGCATATTGACTTAGCATAAAAATTCCAAAAATTGAAGAACCAATAAAAGTAGCATTAACTAAAATAGATTTAATTTCTGAATGTTGAAATAATATTTTTTCAAATCTTATGAAACCATTTTCTGAAACAGGATCTCTAAATTTATAAAAAAACAAAGAATTATTAAAAAAACTATTTTTCTTAACAACATTATCTTCTACTTTTTTTTCATTATTATGATATTTTTTCCTTTCATCGTAATGATAATTATAATTTAAATAATCTTCTTGATTATCTCCTATAAAATTATTATTAGTATTCATAATTAAATCTTGTGAATTTTCTACAATAAAAATAGAACTTTCCAAACTATTTCTCCTATTACTCAAATTATCAAAATTTTTCAAAATACTTTTACTATCTCTTCTACTTCCTTTAGTTCCTTGTCTCATAATAACAGGGACATTTTTAGTAATACTTCTCATCACCATATTTCCATAAATATCTTTTTTCATTTTAGAATCTATAATTCCTTTCTTATGTTTCATAGGATCATACAAATATAAATTCATCATTCCTTTTCCTTTAACTTCCTTAGTTCTTTGTTCAAAATCTTTATATTTTTGTTTAATTTCTTCATAAGAAAATTCAGAACAATTAACACAATTATCTCTTGAATTAGTACACATTCTAGCAGTAGTATTAACAGTATCTCCAATAAGAGAAAATTGAGGTTTATGTTCTCCTACAACAGCAGGAATAACTTTTCCAGTATGAATCCCAATTTTCACTTTTATTTTATCTCCTGAAGTCAAAACCATTTTCATCACTAAATCTAAAATATCTAAACTAAATTCAAAACATCTTACTGCATGATGAGATGATAAAGTCACTGGATCAAAATCAATTTCACATTCTTTTATTCCTCCTGCTGCCATATATGTTTTACCTACAGTTTCAATTTTTTGTAATCCATGTAATTGACAAAATTGATCCATTACTGAATATAATTCATCGAGAAATGTTATTAAATCTTTTGGAGTTAATTTTGATACTAAGGAATCAAAGTCACTTAAATCACAAAATACTATTGATACTACTTGGTACCCATATACTGCACCTCGCTCACGACGAATGAATTTTGTCCTTACGAAATCAGGAATTAAATTAGCCATTATTAAATTATCTTTTCTAAGCTCTAAGGTACTTTTATAATATTTCAAAAATTCTATTCGAGACATTAATTTATTATTATAGGAAAATAATATCATTGTAAATATTATTGAATATATATAAATGTGATTATGATATATTAATGGAAGGTTTGAATATAAATAATATTTGTTATTTGTTTTTTCCTTGAAATCAAAGTCGTTTAAATATATTGATGGAGTAATACTTATTAAATAATATAGTGTTAATAATATTGTTTGACTGAAAGGTTGAGGGCTGAAATATAATGGGAATGTTAATAATATTATTGTGTCTATAAAAAGTTTTGTGTCATTATCTTTTTTTTGAACATATATACATATTATTTCTATTGTTAATATTATGAATAAATATATTGGGAATATTTTATTGAAGAATTGAAATAAATATGGAATTAAAAGAATTAATCCTACTATTAAATATGTGATTTTTAAATATATTGTTAATTTTAAATTTTTTGATCCTACAATAAGAATGTCAATAATAAGAAAAAAAAGTATACATAATAAATAAGCAATGAAACTTTTCTTGAAATCCTTATTAAGATATTTTATATAATCCATTTCAACTTTCATATCATTAAAACACAAAAAAGGTTTTCTCAATTTTAATTTAGCAACTTCCTCATTAGAAACATCAGCCATATTTTCCAAAGCAGGATCAAGAGAATTATTATGATTGAAAATTTTTTCTAAAACTTCAGGAAAGGTAATTTTATCAATTCTATTAATCACATTAGGCATTTCTTTAGCAATAGTAACATACATGGAATTAAAATTTTTAAAGAAAGCATTATTATGAATTAAATCAATAAACATTCTAGTTAATTTAAGTAAAAAGTCTTCAGAACCGAAAAAAGTAACAATACATCTTCCAGCAAATTCATATAAATAAGTGATTCCGATAATAATTAATCCAGAGAAAAAATAAGGAGGAAATTTAAATCCTTCAATAATAGAAATTTGAGTATCTTTATTAACATAAGAAATAACAAATAATAAAATAACAGTAATAATTCCAATAAAAATATGAATAATATTTATAATATGTAATCTAAGTGTATATACTTTAAAAATAACAATTGAAAAAGAAATATAAACAATAGCATTACAGAAATTTTCTGAATGAGCAGTGAAACCATCTTTATCAAAGACATTATTTAATTTATAAATAACAAAATATAAAACAATAGAATCAGCAAGAGCTCTAATTAATTCTAATCCAAATTCAAACATAATAATTTTTTTATTATAAAAATTCGATTTATAAACATTAATATTTAAAGAAATTAAAGTTCTTTCAACAGGAACATCAAAAGAAAAAGTAAATAGAACGAATAAATTAATAACTAAAATATCTAAAGCAAATTTTCCATATGTTTCAATATAAAAAGAACTTCCAATTTCATTTGTGTTTTGATGTAGAAATATAGGAATAGTAATAATGAAATTAGAATAAAAGCTTAAATTAGCAATATATCTAATTTTCCAAAAATTCCAAGTTCCATGAACTAAAATTAAATCAACAATTTGTGAAAATTGAGTAACAATAATATCACAAGTGTTTCTAACTTGTAAAATTTCTCTACTTCTAATTCCTATTGATAAATCTGCTTCTTTTAACATTGTAAAATCATTAAAGCCATCTCCTACTGATAAGACTTTTGAATTTTTACAACAATACATTTTTATCATTTGACATAATTGAAATTTATCATTTGGTGTAAATTGATATGCTAATAAACATGTACAATATGATAGTAATGTTGCTAATGATTGAAAATTTCTTTGGTCATTACATATTTTATTAAAACAATTACCACTTATTAATATTGTTAAATCTTTACTTGATTTTTTTATTATGTGAGATTCTACCGAAATTCCTTTTCGAGTTTTCATTTTATTAATTTTGTCATTTGGAAATAAAAATTGCATTAATAACATACTCATTTTAATATCTAAATCCTCTGGTTTATCTTTATCTGAAAAATCACCTTTTATAGAATCTGGATTATATAATTTTAAATTTGTACCTACACTTATTACATTTTCTCTTTTATCTCCTGATGCTATCCATACTTTAATTCCTGCATTATTTAATTTACTTATTGAATATTTTAAATCTGGACTTATTTCCTCTTCAAAAAATAATACTCCTATTAAAATTAAATCTTTTTCATATTCTATTGCTAAATTTCTTAAATGTTCTTCTGATTTAACTACGTAATTTTCCGCTGTTTTATATTTTTCTAAAAAATTATTTGTTTCTTCTTCATTTAAATACTTTTTACTATATATATAATAACGATAACCAAATTTAGAAAGTTGCTTTATTTGATATATTGTTTTTTCTATTTCATTTTCAGATTTTGCATTTGTTTTTCTTATTAATTTAAATATTGATGAATCATTTGCTTTACATAATAATGTACTTCCTGATTCTTTTTCATTATATATTAATATACTCATTCTTTTTCTTTCTTCAGTATATTTATTTAATCCTAATATTCCATAAATTTTTTTTTCTCCTTCAATATCTATAGTTATAAAATTCTTCTTTGTTTTACATATTTTATATCCTATTTGAGATAAGGTTTTTAACATTGCTTTTTCTTCTGCATAAGTAGAACCAAATGTTTTATTATTTCTATATGTTGAACGAGAATTTGTTTTATTAATATTCTCAAATTTATTTTCCCCTAAGTCTTGTAATTCCATTTCATCATTATTTTTATTTGGATTTATATTATTTATTTTCTCATTAATTAATTTAACAGAATGACATAAACATAATTCTTCTAAAAATTCTTTTATTTCATTTGTATATGCCCTATTAGAATGTAATTCTTGATAAATATCATAATTTTTAACATTATTATTTTCTGAAATTCTAAAAATATAATTTTCATCTTTTTTATCTTTATTATCAAAAGAATAAATTTTACCATGAATAGAACAAACTTTCAATTTAAATTTCCTGGAAGTCAAAGTCCCAGTTTTATCAGTTAAAATATGTTTAACTTGTCCAAAATTAGGAAGTGATCCTGCATTAATAATTTCAACTTTATTATATTTATTTAAAAGAACTTTTTCATCCCAAGTAATAAATAATTTAAAAATATAATAACCAATTTCAATTAAACCAAACCAATCGAAAGGTAAAATAAAATGAAAAGTGAGGAAAAAAGTAACAGTTGATAAAAACATTTCATAAAAAGGATTCGTCTGTTTAGTATTTTCTTGTTCAACATCACTAAAATGAAGATAATAATGATCATCTCCTAAAGGAGATTTAAATGAATAATAACATAAGAAAGATTTATGTAATTCAATAATAAAAGCCATTAAAACAAGACAAAAATATACTCCTATTAAAATATATTGAATAAATTTTAAAGTAACTCTAATAACTTCACAATCTTTTTTAATAATAACATTATTAAATTGATTTTTAATAGAATGATGAGTATCATAATTATTTAAATTATTTTTTTGAGAAATAGTAAATTTTAAAGTCATCATAATTTTAGTTTCCATTCCAGTATAAACAACTAAACCATAAATTAAAGGAATATTTTTAATAGTACTTCCTCTCATAACAAAATTATCATCTTTAATATCAGAAGCTCTTGGAAAAGATTCTAATTTTAATCTCCCATTAAAAATATGAATATTTGAATTTGGTTCTTCATATTTTAAAAATCCTTTTATATTTTTAACATATTCAGAAAATAATATTTTCTTCATTACTGGTGCATGAGTATCATTACATGCTTTTTTTATTACAAATGAATCAAATATTCCATTTAATGATGAATAATCTAAATAACATTGATGATTATGATCTAATGACTCTAATATTATCATATCTGCTGGAACTACTTCATCTTTTTTCACACATATTATATTTCCTACTTGAATTTTTTTCCATGGTTTTTCTATAAATTTTTTCTTTTCATTATCATATACTCTTGCTTTTTGATTATTTATTTTCATGTCATTTAAATATATTTTTATATATTGGAAACATGAAAATAAGATTTCAATGATTAATACTATTAAATGGAAAAATATTGAATAATGTAAATTTAAATGAGATATATCTTTCATTTGAAATAAAAAACATAATAAATAAAATAATGATATTATTATTATACAAATGTTAAAAGGCATTGTTAAAGTTTTTTTACTTATAAATTTAAAAAAGCCTGTTATTGTATATGGAATAGTATATACTTTATTTAAAGGGAAATCCATATTTAATGGATTTCCTTTATCAAATTCTATTTTTCTTGTCATCTTTGCATCTTCTAAAAATGCATTTTCTTCATTTATATTTATAGTATTTGTATTTTGAATTAGGGGAGATTCATTTAAGAAACTACTCATTTTTTATTTTTTGTTTATTATATATATAATTTCATTGAATAAAAAAGAAATTATTCTAATTAAAAAAATAAAGAAAATAAATAATGAATTTATAATTGATTATATACAATATTTATTATATATTGAATCAAAAGAACAAGACTAAGAAAATCAATATCAAGAACATTTAAAAGGAAATATCAAAAAAATATCTTATAAAAAAATACATCAGAATAATAACACTAATAAAAAAAAAAATTATAATTAAAGCGCAATAAAAAAACCCAAAAAAAAAATTAAAAAAAAAACAAAATGGCATTTCCAATTTCTGAAAAATATTATACAAACGAAGATACTCCATATCCAAGTATAATGGATAATCGTTTACAACAAAACCAAAATGAAAGAATAATCAATCAAGAAGAAAAAATATCATCAGATCAAACAGTAATAGGGGATCAAATAAATAATATTAACAACAGAATAGATAATAAAATAAGTAATAATGAAATAGAGAAAAACATACAAATAAATAATAATAATAATAATAATAATAATAATGAGGGAATAATTTTAGTTTCAACATCAGTAATAGTAAAAAAAAATAATTATCCTCCATATAGTATGTCTCTTGCAATAATAGCATTTCTAGTAAATATTTTTTTCCCTGGTTTTGGAACAATAATTGGTTCATGTGGAATTAATGATCCTGAGATTCAAAGTAATTTTTGTTGTCATGGTATTTGTGAAATGTTCTTAAGCTTTATTATTATTGGATGGTGTCTTGCTCTTTGTAATTCTTGCTTTTTTCTTTCTGCTGCTTCCAGTGGAAAATCTTTCGAAGATTATTATAACGAACAAAGAAGTAAAATTTTGTAATGCAATTATTATTTGTAATTTTTTTATCTTATCTTTTATTTTTTTTTATTTTTGTTTTATTAATTTTTTTTTAAATTTTTTTTTCAAATTTATGGATTCTGAAATATCAAAAACTAAAGGGAGAATTTTTGAACCTTGTTATATTAAAGAGAAAAATGATTTTTCGAAATTTGAAAAAAAAAAATTAAGAAATAATAATTTATCTTTAGATAAATTGATTTGTTTTAAAATAAAGAATAGAAATATAATTAATGAAAATTTTTCTTATCTAAATAAAATAATTGACAGAACTTTTTATTCTTCATTAAATAGAAATAAAACTATTGATCTTCCTTTATATAATATTTCTGATTTAAGTAATTGTCAAAAAACTGAAAATATGGAAAATAAAAGGAATAATTCTTCAATAAATATAAAAAGGAAAAAAATGGATAATAAAAAAATTAATAAAACAAACAATCAAGCTCAAGAATATATAAATAAAAATTATAATAAAGTATTTGGAGAAGAGAAATATGAAAATATTAATAAAACTCTTAAAATATATTATCAAATATATAAAATGAAAAAAAAAATATATGATTCTCAGAAATATGATTTAATGAATAGACCAAAAATTTATGTTAAAGAACCTCAAATTTTTAATGATTATAATGGTATTAGTATTTCTGTAAAAAGAAAATATAATAAATTAAAGAAACCTTATAAAAGAAATTTTAGTAATTTAAATATTTGTAATACTACTATTAATGATAATAAAAAAAATCAAAAATTAAATTGCTTAAATTTAAACAAAAGAAAATTTTCGAATTTAAAATGTATGAGTATTAATTTATTAAATGATTATTATACTGGAAAAGAAATTGAAAATTATAAAAATTCTTTTAAACAAAATAATTTGAAATTATTATTTAAAAAGTATGTAAATAATAAAAAATAATATTTTTTTTGAAAAGAAATAATAAATAAAATAAAAATTATAAATAAGTAGGATATAAATTTTAAAATTGTTAATAAAAAATTAATTTGATTTATATTATATTATATAACACAAAAATTTTAGAATATAGTAGAATTATAAATGTTGTTTTAAATCTTATTTTCTGATTAGGGTTTAAAAATATATTAAATTGTTATAAAATGACTTTTTTAATATATTAACTTTTATTTTTTCAATATAAATAAAAAGATACAATATTAAATTTAATATTTCAATTCACTTAAAAAAAACGATAAAAAATTTAAATTTGAATATTTAAATTGCTTTTTAGATATTTAAAATGTTAAATATTTAAGACAATTGATATATTTCTTTGCACAATTTCTTTTATGAACTTCATAATTTTTTTCTGCTAATGTTTGATAAGTTAAACAATGGTCATAATCAGCTTTGCATTTTGCTTTTGTCATTTTTTCAAATGAAAATGAAATTAATGAAAAAATAATAAAGAAAATTAAAGAAAGTCTCATTTTTATTTAATATAAAAATTTATAATTCAATTTTATAGTCAAAATATTTGGAAGATTGAATTTTATTAAATAATTATTTTTTATATTATTTATAAAAATGTAAATTTTTTTAAAAGCCTAAAAATATTAAACTTTATTTCTAAGAAAAACTAAATGTAAAACAATGATTATATTTTTTTATAGTTTCTTATAATTGTAACAGAAAGTAAACACAATTTATATCTGGATTTACATTCTTTTTATTTCTTATAATTCATGAAATTCTCATTAAGAAAAATCAAAGAAACTCCTGTTTTTATTTATTTGAATTTTTTCAAATTATATAAAATTATTTATCAATTATAAATATCATTATAATTTTTTTACATAAAATAAACATTAATTAAAAAATGAATTATTTATTTATTGTATAATAAGGTAAATGTTTGAAAATTGTTTTTTAAAAATTTTAAATAACAAAAAAAAAAGAATATTTAATTTTCAAAAGAATTACAATTCCTTTCTTTCTTATGTCTAGTATATTGTTCATATTTAACATTATTTTTAACAGGAGTAACATCTCTCCTTCTAATAGTATTTCTATAAGGAGAAAAAGTCATAGGTGAATATCCAGTAGTAGAAACTGAACAACCAACATCACAAGCCCAACAAGTACCATCAGGATAATATGTTATATTTGAAAATGATTTATCAATATTTCCATAATTATTTATTCTATCTTTTTTATTTTCTGAACTTAAATTTCTTTTTTCAGGAGATTTTGAATTATTTTCTCTATGAGGAAGAAATTCATATGGAATATTATTTTTCATTGTTTTGTTTTCTGGGTTTTTTAAATCATAGTTTTTATTATTTTTTGGGAATTTAATATTTGGGTTATTTATATTGTTTGGATTTTCATTATTCATATTATTATTATATAATTGATTATGATTGGGATTTTGAATATAATAATTTGGAGAGTTTGGTTTAAAATTAGGGTTATTTATATTATTGGGATATTCATTATTTTCAATATATGGATTTTCACTTTCTGGATTATTTATATTATTATCATTTATATCATTATTATTATCATTATTACTATCTGTTGGAATTTGTTTATTATTATCATTTTCTTGATATGGGATTTGTTGTTCTGGGTAATTTAAATTATTATTATAATTTGGAAGTTTTTTTCCTTTTATATTATTTGGTTCTTCTTCATTTCTTGGTTCTGAATCTGTATTAATATATTCATTTGGTGATTCCATAATATTATTATTTGGATATTGAGTATATTTTTTATTTGATATATTATTCAATTGATTTGGTGTTTCATTTATTTCAGGATAATTATCTGGATAATTTTTATTATTATTAATTAAATGTGGATTTTCTTCATTATTATTTTTATAAGGGTATTTATTTGGATTTTCATAATTGTCTGGGATTGTATAATTTTGATTTAGATTTTGAGAAGGAATATTTTGATTGATATTATTATAATTATTTGGATAATCTTGTGGAACAGTATTATTTTTATTTTTTTCATAATTTGGATTTTGATATTTAGGAATTTGATTATGATAATTAATAGGATATTTCTGTGGTATTAAATTATTATTATTTGGATAATTATCATTAGGATTTTCATCATTAAAATTATTTCCAGAATTATAATTACTATTATTATTATTATTTGAGTTAAAAGTTTGAATAAAGGGTGAATTCATATTATTTTGATTAGGATTTTTATTTTGATTTTCAAAATCATTATAATTATTATTTGGTTTTAAAGGTTTATTAATATTATCATTTAATTGATTATTAGGATTATTAAAATTATTATTATATAATTCCATATGATTATTGTCATTTGGTTCTGTATTATAATTTTCATTATAATTTTCATTTGGATTACTTTCTTCTTCTTCTCCTGAATAATAATCATTTTGAGGATTTTCTTTATTTGGAATATTTATTTTTTGCTTTTTTATTTTATTTTTATTATTTGGGTTTTTATTTTTTCCTTTTGATAAAGGAGTTTTTTTACTTTTATTTATTGATAAATGTTGAGAAGTTTTTCCTTTTGTTTTTTTATTTGGAATATTTTTATTATTTAAATTATCATTTATTCCATAATTTTGTTTATTTGGTTTTCTTTCAGAATTAATTTTATCATATTCATCATTTTCTTCATTTGGAGAATAATTTCTTATATTGTTATTATGTGGTTTTTTATTTGAACTTTTTGGTTTTTTGAATTTATTTTTTGATTTATTTAAATTTTGATTTTTTGGATTATTTTTGATTGGTAAATTATCTTCTTTATTAATTGGAATATTTGAGATAATATTTCCTTTATTTTTATTTGGTTTTTTCTGATTTATTTTATTTATATTTTCAGAATTTTCATTTGGAACAATTTCATTATTATAATTATTAGGAGCATATTGATTTACATTATTTTGATTTGGAATTCTTTTATTATCATAAATATTTTTTTGATTTGGCATATAATTCTTATTTGGAATATTATCATCTTTAATTTTATTTGAATTAAAAGTACCTGACATTTCAGGATTATATGAATTTTGAGTATTTTTCATTGGATCAATTACATTTGGATTTTGAGTACTAAAAGTTCCTAATAAATTATCTTGATATGGTTCATTTCCACTTTGATATGTATTATTATATGGATCTTGATTATTCATATTTCCTTTTGGAATGTTATTATCATTTGGAATATTTTTATTCATTAATTGTGCATTTGGGTAATTATTATTATCTTCTTCTTGATTATTTATATTATTTTTATTTCTTATATTATTTGGTAATTGATTTTGTATTTGATTATAATTATTATAATATTGATTAGGATTATTCATAGGATAATTTTTATCATTAAACTTATTAGAATCATTAAATTTATTTGTATCATTATATTGATTAGGATTATTAAATTGATTACTATTATTAAATTGATTATCACCAATTTGATTATTAAATTTATTAGTATCATCAAATTTATTTGAATCATTATATTTATTAGAATCATTAAATTTATTAGATTTATTAAAATCTCCTTTACTATTATTTCCAGTATATATTAATCCATCACTATAACTATCATAATTATTATTTCCTAATTGATTATTAAATGGATTTTTAACTAAAGAATCATTATTAGAATCAAAAGCAGTTTTTTTAACTTCAATATCATTATTATATGATTTTTTAAAATTATCTAAAAATTTTTTTTCTTCTTCTAATACATTTTCAAATTCATTTTTTCTATTAAAATAATAATCAACTGCACCTTTTAATTTTCCTTCATTATAATTAATTTTATCAGATAATGGAATTAAAATTTTACTAAAAGTTTGATCTAACATTTCAATATATCTTCCTTTATCATTTTTTAATTTTTCAATGTCTTCATTTTGAAAATTAGAATTTTTATATTTTCCATTTTCTTTTTCTAAATCTTTTATATAATTATCTGCATAATTTTTTTCATTTTTTGCTTTTTTAAAATCATTTGTTAATTGTTTATATAAATTTTTAATTTCTGATAATTCATTTAAAAGTTCATTTACATTAACATTTGAATTTAAATTATTTAATGAATTACAATGACAATTACAAATTAATTGTTTATGACAATCACAATTGCAATTATTATTATTTTTCAATTCATTATATTTATTTTTTAATTCATTTTCAAAAGAATTATTATCATAATAATTTTGAGATTCATTTAAATCAAATTTATTTTCTTTTTGATAATTTTGATTATAAGAATTTGATTGAAAATTTTCACTGGGATTTTTATACTGTTCACAATTTATTTTTCTGTAATGAGGAAATGATTCTAATTCATAAGTTTCATATTTTCTATAAGGATAATTATATTGAGAACAGTTATATTCATTGTTTTGATATTGCATTTTTTATTTTTAAAAATATTATTTGAGATTATATAATTTAAATGAAATTAATTTTTTTAATTAAATAAAAGTAATTAAGAGGTATTTTTAAGGTTTATTAAATAAATTCTTTTTTAAATATATCATTCTTTATTTTAACATGATTAAATAATAATATATCGGATAATTTTATTTGTTTTTAAATACATTAAGATTAATTATAAAATTTAATAGATTTTTGAATTTTATTTTTTAGACATAATTATACAATATTTTATTAAAAAAGCAAATTATAATTTTTTTTATTTATATTTTATATTGTATTTTTATTAATATTTTTAAATAATAATTTATTAAATCCTTTTTTTCATTAATTTAAATTTGGAATAAAAGACTAATATTTAAATTAATAATATATATTGTTTGTTTTAAATAATTCAGGATAATCCATTTAAATTAATGTTATTTTACAAATATATGTTTGCTATAATAAGTTGAAAAAACTAATATTAATTTATTATTATAAATTATCTTATTTTTTCTTCATAAATTAATATTTTATAAAAACTATTTCTTCTTTTATTAAAAATTTGGAAGAAAATAAATTTATTTCTTTTTCAAATCATTTTTTAAAATATAGTATTTTATTTAGGTTTATTTGTAAAATATTGCATTCCAATATTTAACTTCTTCATATAGATTTTTTTAACATAAGTATTTTTTTAGTGTATTATTTTTTTTTCTTAAT
>JAEEGK010004755.1_pt1 | contig 33097 bp, 19 predicted proteins | sample 8958771 | NCBI WGS metagenome assembly JAEEGK01 (sample SAMN16246547, study PRJNA631951) | gut metagenome | biome: gut microbiome; feature: rumen; material: SC-attached | host: Bos | place: Iran: Karaj | collected 2018-10 | reverse complement strand
CTGGACAGCACACAAAAACGCTCCATCCTTGAGGATGAAGCGTACCCCTTGTCCGACCGTCTAATTCGTAATAACTACTTCCAACGGTAGCCGATGTTCAGGCTGACTGACTGCGGATAGATCAGTGCGTCAGCGACTTTCTCACCTTTCTTCTCCTTGTAGAATCCGGCAATGTCGGAGAAGCTGAATTTGTACTGCGCATTGATCTGCATACCAAACTTGAACTCATAACCCACCATCAGACACACTCCGAAATGGTTGTTGTGCAATTCGTACAGACGGCTGTAGTCATACTGCTGCGGCTCGGTAACTTCGCTCAGTGTAGGTTTACTCTGTTCGGCTGACTCATCCACATTCTTGTACGTGCCTGCTATGTTCGAGGCGAACGTAAAGTGCGTAAACAATCCGCCGCCAAACTGCACATAACCTTTCTCCATATTCCCGTAACGACCTAAGAAGAAGATAGGTACATCCACGCCAAACGACCACAAGTGGTTCGTGGAGTCGGCTGCGCCGAATTGGTTCTGATGCGCGGTGAAGATCACCTGCGGCTGGATAGCGAAATGCTTGGTGATGCGGAAATCCAGAAATCCGCCTAACTCGCCGCCCACACGCATATACGAGCTCATCATGTGGTGATCGCGCGTGATGAAGAAGTTACTCATGTTAGTACCGATCAGCAAACCGCCGGACACCAGCTTCGGCAACTTCTCCTGATCCAGCGAATCTAACAGTCGTTCGGTATTGAACTCCTCCAGCCGCAACTTCGTCTCATCGAGTGACAATTGCAACTTACTATCCATACGCGACTCTTGTGCGGCTACAGCCACACTCACGCATAGTGCCAACAGAATAAACAAACGCTTCATCATAGTGCAATTCTAAAGGTTATCTTTACGCCGTTACGTCCCCACGCCGGGATGCGTCGGCGCGCATTGATCATCACCGGCTCACCGTTCTCGTCGAGCACCGCATTGCCTGCCGCATCCAGTTGCGGCACTTTGTACGGCAACTCGTAGTCGTTGTATGTGATACGGCGCACGTAGTCAATACGAATGAACTTCAATATATTCTCAAAACCTGCCGTTATCTCCATGTACGGCAACTTGCCGATAGGCGAACTTGTTCGTCCGTCCGTCCAATTGCCGTTGCCGTCGAACGACGCGCTCTGCGGGAACTCGTACAATCCTGTACCCGTTTCCAGATACGGGTTGTTCTTTTTCGTCAGACCGCCATATATGCCCGAAAAACTTACTACACCACGAAGCTTCAACTTATTGATACCAGGGATGCGGTTCAGTATCCAGCCCTTGAAGTAATACGTGGCGTACAGCGAAACATATTCGTCCATCAGGAACTCCATCGGCTTCATCAGGTTGAACGCACGCTGCGCGAGGAAAATACTCGTGCTCGTCTGCGGTATATGCAGCTTGGTGAACGGCACTTTCTGCCAGATCATACCGGTCTGCACACGCAGATCCAAATGACCGAACGCCGAGAACCAGAACCGCTTGTCGAACATGAACTCCGTACGGTTGTAGATAAATCCGTCGCCGCCGTTATGACGGTCGTCAAGGTATCCGACATAGTGCGTCAACATGATCGTCGGGGCATCCTTGTCAAGCGCAAACGGACTTTGTACACCCATTCGATCGATGAACACACGTGTACCCGGTGAATACTTGAGCTCGAACATCGCCTCATAGTCGCGGTACGAACTAATCGTATTTAAACTCTTCGTCCACGTTTCGTCGGCATTCTGCGTCCAGTTCACGCGGTCGTAACGCAGCACTCCGGCGGCTTCGTTGTTCATAAAGTCGAACGTCGCGCGCAGCGTCAGGTTGTTGCGCCACTCCTTCATGTACTCCGCCTTGGCGTGGAATACGTACTGATAGTACCCCATCGTGGGTTTGCTGGTCGGGATAGACATCAGTATATGGTCACGGCGGATCACATCCGTCAATTGTCCGGGTTCCTCCACGTCGTATTGCGCCGACAACTGCAAGTGATGCCTTAGTCCGTCATAGGGCTGGTTCTTGTGCTTGTCAAACGTGTAGATGAATGTGCCGTTGTACTTCGGTCGCAAGTCTTTTGTGCCGAACGCCGCATACCCGCGGAAATACACCTGATCGTGCAGCCGGGCGGTGGATGTGCCGCCGAAGCGCAGACGCACACCTTCCAGCATATTCCAGCTCACAAACTGATAGATCGGCCCTATATCGAACTTGCTCTCGTCTATATCCCTTGCCGGAGTGGTGGCTATGAACTCCGTGGTCACAGCATTCACCGTAGCGATAGCCGTAGCCAGTGCAGGTTGCGATGTCACCTCCCGAACCAAGTCATAAACCGAGTTCTCGTACCACGTCAGCGGTTCGGGGCGCAAGGTGTCCCACGCCGCAGCACCGAAGCGTTGCGCCATCGAGTCGTTGGTCTGCTCTACTTCGTTGGGGGTAAAGGCTGAGAACACCTCTTTCGGAATAGGCGTTTCCATATCCCAACCCGTGTAGATCTTCGTCTGACGAGCCAGTATACCGCGTTTGTTGTTCATCACGTAGAACTTCGCGTACGTCGTTGTCCTGTCCGGTGCCCACAAGCCGTTATCCAACTGCCGGTACGAATGCTCGATCGAGAAGTTGCTCACGAAGTTCAGGTTGATGTCCGGCGGGATGTTAATCGCGTATTTCTTGATGCGGAATGTCGAGTCGTTCACGATATACAGGTGCCCCGTGAATCCGTAACTCTCCGAGTTAACCGGCACAAACGCCAAGTCGATACACGGATAACCGTCCACCATGATCGTGTCCATGATATAGTACTGATAGAACGACACTGCCAACGCCGACGACAGCGGCGACACAAACCTGTTGAACAACAGGTTCATGTTGTTGTCGTTGATATCTACGTCCTTGAAGATCGCATTGATGTTCTCTTGGAACGAACCCGCCGACACCAGGTCTTCCACGCCGAAGATACGTTTCTTTTGCAGAATCTTCTTCTCGCGGTGTGGCTTGCGCTGGTAGTATTCCTCGTTCAGGTGCTCGCGGATACTGATTGTCACGCTCGGATAGACGCCCGTGGTATCGATATACTTCTTGACGAACGTGAAGTTCTTCCAGAACGGTTTATCCCAGTTCACCTTGATGTTATCCAGCGCAAACGACATGCGTGAGTAACTCTTCGCCGTGTATTGATCCACCGTCTTCACGCACGACGAATCCTTGTGCGCTATCACTTCCTTGATCAGTTCCACCGCCGGATTGCCTTTGCGTTTGTACTCGCGCTTGCGGTTCTTGGGCGTTACCACGATGTCTTGCAGTCCATATACGTCAGGCGTCATCTTCACCTTCGCGTCTTTGCGGTTCTGCCCTTTTCTCAGCGTCAGCATCTCCGTCTTGAAGCCCAACATCTGGAAGTTCAGCGTGTTGTAACCTGCCGTGTTGCTGATCGTGAAGTTACCTTCTATATCCGATGTCGTACCCACCTCCGAGGCGATCATACCTTTGTTCGGCGTGGACTTGAGGAAGTAGATCTGCACGAACGGCAAACCCTCGCCCGTATCGGCATCAACCACTTGACCCGATATACTTGTGCGCTGTGGTGCATCTTGCGCCACAACCCTGCACGGTATTCCGCACAGCACGCATAGTAATACTATGGATATGATCTTCTTCATCAAAAAGTGCGCAAATTTACGACAATTTTTTGAATTTTGCAAATATTTGCATTTTTCTGCTCATTTATTTGCATTTTTCAATTATTTTTTGTAACTTTGCATTCGCAAATCAGTAAAAAGCAGTTGAGTGTTGAGTGTTTAGAGTTGAGAGAAGTTTTATAGTTGAGAGTAGAATGTTAACTTTATGAACTAACAACTTCAAACTCATAACTTCACTAAACACTAAACTCTTAACACTAAACTAAAAATCAAATCATACCATGTACACCAACTTCCAACACCATCTCCAAGAGGAGTTAAAGCAGATCGAGTCTGCCGGTCTGTACAAACGCGAGCGCATCATCATCAGCCCGCAAACCTCAGGCATCCAAGTCGCCGCTGACGGCAAACCTGCCGACGTGATTAATTTTTGTGCGAATAATTATCTTGGGCTCGCCGACAACGCCGAGCTTATCGCTGCTGCCAAAGACTGCATGGATCGCCGCGGCTACGGCATGGCTTCCGTGCGATTCATCTGCGGCACGCAGGACACCCACAAGCAGCTCGAGCGCGCTATCTCTGAGTTCTTTGGCACCGAGGACACTATCCTCTACGCCTCATGCTTTGATGCCAACGGCGGATTGTTCGAACCGCTGCTCACTGCCGATGACGCAATCATCTCCGACGCACTCAACCACGCCTCGATCATCGACGGCGTACGTCTGTGCAAAGCCGTGCGTTACCGCTACGCCAACGGCGATATGGCTGATCTCGAGCGCCAGCTCCAAGCCGCACAAGCCCAGCGTTTCCGCATCATAGCTACCGATGGCGTGTTCTCCATGGACGGCAATGTCTGCCCGCTTGACCGCATCTATGAACTCGCGCAGAAGTACGACGCGATGGTCATGGTCGATGAGAGCCACTCCGCAGGCGTCGTCGGACGCACAGGTCACGGCGTAACCGAGCGCTACAACCTTCGCGGCAAGATCGAGGTCATCACCGGAACCTTAGGCAAAGCCTTCGGCGGATCGGTTGGCGGATTCACTACCGGACGCAAGGAGATCATCGACCTGCTCCGTCAGCGCAGTCGCCCGTATCTGTTCAGTAACTCCCTGCCGCCGATGATCGCCGCAGCAGGATTGAAGACCCTTGAGATCCTCACCCGCAGCAACGAACTCCAGGATCGTCTGCACAGCAACACCGAGTACTTTATCGGCAAGATGAAAGCCGCAGGCTTTGACATCAAGCCCACCGAGTCCGCTATCTGCGCCGTCATGCTCTATGATGCCAAACTCAGTCAGGACTTCGCCGCCGCCTTGCAGCAGGAGGGCATCTATGTCACCGGGTTCTACTACCCTGTTGTGCCGAAAGACCAAGCCCGTATCCGCGTACAGGTCAGTGCCGCCCACACCCGCGACCAACTCGACCGTGGCGTCGCCGCCTTCATCAAGGTCGCCAAACAACTCGGCGTACTGAAGTAAGGCAAATATATACTATATAATGAACTAAGAGGCATCGGTGGCTAGACAGCTGCCGGTGCTTTTTTATCGATGCATGACATTAAGCGGCAATGGGGAGACGGATGAGGGGACGAGAGGGGTCGCGATGTAATATAATGGCGCGCCTAACGGGCGCTATGCCTGCATCCCATGCAGGCGCAATAGACAAAATAGGATGAGGCGCGGGAAGAGATACAAACGCGCTCATGGAAATCGCGCGCACAGAACACCTACGGCTCGCCGGAATAGCGGCGAGAACTATACAGGGGTGGATGGATTGAGCGAGGCGGGAGGCACGGGCAATGAGAACAGAGCGAGCGGCGAGGTACTCGGCTCGAAGAGACTGATAGAGAGTGCAATAGATGAAATGATAGATTGAGCTGTAGGGCTTGGGATGAGGGGCAGGATTCGCCTTGTGCTCAAGGTACAATGGTTCCCACTCGGCACGGGCTACGGGATCACGTTCGATGGCGTGAGCACGGGACTGAGCGAGTTTGATGAGTTCACGGTTGGCGACACAGGCAGGATGTGGCAGGTGTAGAGCACGTGCTTACCCTTGAAGCGACGCGAGCGCGAGGGACGAAGGATGAGGTTCTTGCCGTAATGACGCGCCTCTTTGAGGGTATTGACCCGGCCACGGTAATAGACGATAGCATCGGTGAGATCAAGATAACGCGAGCCACGGGCACAGAAAGAGACACCACACGAAGCAGAGGTCTGAGAAGACTCAGCAATCGTGCTGTGAAGGCGATGGATAACATCAGATTTGAGATGTCGGGACATGACTTATAATGTATTTATTTACAGTTAATTATACAAGTTTGGATTGATAAAGGTCTAGGATTAGAACGATGCGCTCTGGGAAACCGAACGGAGCGCAATTGTATGCGTCATGTCATAGACCTCTGAAATCCGATACAGGGAACGGAAAATCTCCTCTGAACGGAATTCGAGTACAAAGATACGAAAAAAAATTGAGAAATGCAAATATTTTAGGAAAATGCAAAAAAAGAGAAAGATTAGATAGCAAAAATGATAGAAATATTTGCATATTTCAAAAATTATTTGTATCTTTGCAGATGAAATTCGCAAGTATGGTTCATACAACATTACAACATTATAGTTAACTCCTTATAATTAACCTACTAAAACCAAACGAGTATGAAAAAGTTCATTCTTATGGCAGCGGTGCTCACAGTGAGCGTCGTTGCAAGTGCCAAAACTTGGCGAATCAATCCTAACGAATCTGCTAAACCTGATTTCACTTCACTGAAAGCCGCCTGCGATGCAAAAAAGGTGGTTAAAGGTGACACGCTATATTGCGAACCGGGATTGTACACCAATGAAGATGAAAATTATATCACCAAGAACTGCCTGACCATCTTAGGTCCGGGATTTGGTTTCAAAGGCGCTTTCGGTAGCACGAGCACCATAGCAGAAGCTCATTTCCCAGCCATAATGCACGTTAAGGCTGACACCCTCAACATTATTGGTCTAAAAGTTAAAAATATGTTTATTGACGGTGACTATTACGGCGTACGTATGGATCTGGTTATTGAACGGAATTACATCGGCAGGTTATATCACAACCCGCGTTATATGAGGCGAATCACTGTGCGTAATAATTTCTTTAGCGCAAGCTTCCACGATTCCGGCAATTCCCCCATTGATCTCTCGGGTTCTGAACTTCAGAATATTGACATTCAGAATAACATCATTGCAAGTCTGTACTATGGCGTAATCGTTAATGCAGGTAGCAATACATCGGCATTGATTGCTCACAATACGATTATTTGCGATATGTACAGCAATTATTCGGCTATCAGTGCTGACTATTCGGTTATTCGCGACAACATCGTGATCAACAAGAACCCCGACAGAGGATCTTCGGTGTTGATTGAGTTTAACAGAATAAGCACCTGCAATGTGCATAACAATGTCTTCTCGCTTGATCCGGATCTGGTTGATGCATCCATTTTGGCACAATACGGTACGGACAACTATTTCGCAAAAGCGACTCTTGCCAACACCTTTACATGCACCAAAATCGATAATGCGGAAGAGACTTACTATCAGTTGAAGGAAGGCTCGGTAGCCAAGAACAAAGCCTACCAAGGCGAGGACTGCGGCGCGTTTGCCGGTTCGTGGCCGTTCATCATTTACGGACGTCCGCAAGGCTTGCCTTACATCTACGATGTTAAAGCACCCGCTACGCCGACTGATGACCAACTCACCATCACGTTCAAGGTAAAAGCAAACAACGAGTAATACCATCCAAACATTGACGACTATGAAACGATCATACATATATGGTCTGTTGCTCTCGTTTTTGCTTGGGTCTTCACTCTATGCTCAACGTGCGGAGTATTGGCTTGACAGCGATCCGGGACGTGGCAAGGCTACGGCTTTGACACTTTCGGGTAATGACGGCTCACTCACTCTGAACACAGCAAGCCTCAGTGCAGGCATACATGTTGTGGGTATCCGGACTGCGCAAGGACGAAAGTGGGGACAGACCTATACACACACGTTCTTCGTTCCGCACGGACACGGCTCGGGCACCTTGAACGGTGTTGAGTGGTGGCTGGACGAAGATCCCGGACGAGGCAAAGCCACAACGATTGCTGCTACAGGCAGCGACACGCAGGTAACAATCCCCGTGCCGACCGATCAGCTCTCAGAGGGCGTACATACACTCGGCGTGCGGGCAAGGCAAGACGAACTATGGGGACAGACCTACACACACACGTTTGTTGTACTCCCCGGTCACGGTGCAGGTATAATCACAGCCGCCGAGTGGTGGCTGGACGAAGATCCCGGACGAGGCAAAGCTACGCCTCTTGCAGTAAGCGAGGGAGCAGAACAACTCACCCTACCCGTGCCTACCGGTGGTATGACCAACGGCACGATACATGTGGTTGGCGTGCGCGTACGCCAGAACGACATCTGGGGACAGACCTACACGCACTCCTTCCTTGTCACTCCCGGACGTACGGTAGCAATGACAGTACAGGCTGTGGAAGCATACTTTGATTACGACCTTGAGCATGCTTACAGCATCCCGTTCACGCAGGTAGGCGACTCGGTTGTAATAGAGAACTACAATATGCCTACCAATGCTCTCGCCAACGGCAAGCACGTGTTCAACCTGCGCGCCAAGGCTGACGGTAAATGGAGCGTTCTGGATACCTACGAGTTCTGCAAGAGTGCTCAACCGGCATTCATCGTGGAGAATACGGATATATGCGAAGGTCTGGAAGTGTACTTCACCGACATGACAGCCGGTGCGGATGACAACACAACCTTTGCATGGGACATCAACGGCGACGATAAGACCGATTACACCGATGGCGGCGGTATCATACACACCTATACCAAGGCGGGAACGTACACCGTAACCCTGACCGTGAAGAACGGCGACGGTTGCGAGGCAACATACTCGCAAGAGATAGTGGTGAACAGTGCTGCTGCACCGAGCGTTACACTCGCGATGAACCAAACGTTCTGCGAAGGCACAGAGGTAACAATGACCGCTACGCCGACGAACGCAGGCACTACACCGCAATACGAGTGGCTGCGAAACAATGTTGTAATCGGCAAGACCGGTGAGCCTACGTTCAGTTACTCGCAGTTCGCCAATGGCGACAAGGTTGCTGTTCGCCTGACGGCAAGCAATCCGTGTACACCGCAGCCGGTAGTGACATCCGCAGAGTTGACGATGACCGTTTATGCTCTGCCGGAGATAACGCTGACGTTCCCCGATGCTATCTATACCGATGCAGGAATGATTCAGTTCGCCGGCTACGCTACGCCTACAGGCGGTAAGTTCTATCTCGATGGTCAGAACAAGACGTTCTTCAACGCTGCTACCGTAAGCATCGGCGAGCATACATTGCGCTATGTAGTGAAGAACAGCAACAACTGCGAGGCAGAACAGACCATGACGTTCACTGTAAGCGAACGGCCGAAGTACACGATAACCTTCGTGGATGACGACGGTATAACCGTATTGCAGCAGTCGGAAGTAGCACTTGATGCTATGCCTACGCCACCGGCTGATCCGACGAAAGAGGCTACTGCGGAGTTCACGTACACGTTTGCAGGCTGGAGTCCAACCATCGTAGCTGCCACAGGCGCTGCAACCTATACTGCAACATACACAGCAACCGTCAACAAGTACCTCATCACCTTCGTTGACGAGGATGGAACAACGGTTCTTGCATCCGCTGAATATGACTACGGTACGACTCCTGTTGCACCTGCCGATCCAACGAAAGAGGCTACTGCGCAATACACGTACACGTTCAGTGGTTGGGACAAGGAGATTGTCACTGTAACAGGTGCAGCAACCTATACTGCCAGCTACACGGCTACCGTCAACAAGTACCTCATAACGTTCTTGAACGACGACGAAAGCGTTCTATGTGCAGAAGAATGGGAGTACGGCGCAACACCTTCTTGCGAGGAGCCTACTAAAGAGGCAGATGAGCAATATACATACTTGTTTGCAGGCTGGCAACCGGAGATCGTTGCTGTGACAGGTGTCGCAACCTATATCGCAACATACAATGCAATGACGAACCCGACTGCATTGCCGGCAAACGAGCAATTATCCTGCCCGACCAAGATTATCGACAACGGTCTGCTCTACATTCTTCTCCCCGATGGCACACGCTTCTCAGCCACCGGCGTGAAAGTGGAGTAAGATATCCGTAACGAATGGTTTTTCCATAACAAACGGCTGCCATTTGGCGGTCGTTTGTTATGTTTATGTATGTTTTTCTAAAGAAAAATGCACAAATGTTTGCAAATGTCATTTTTTTTTCGTAAATTTGCAACGCTTTGGCGCGCTTGACTCCAACCGGCTCACACATCCTGTCGAACACGTGTTGGATCACTTACGGACCGTTGTCGGACCATTGTCGGACCGATATCGGATTCCGGTGCACCTTATATATACTATGTATATATCCCGTGATTTTGAACAGATATGTTTTTCACCCGCGCCGGAACATGCAAAACTTAACGATTCGTAATGAGAAAACAGATACTGCAAATAGGTCTTCTTCTGTTTCTTGCATCGGGCATGTTGCCTTGCTTGGCGCAGACTGACGAACATCCTGCCGCAGGCAAGGATTTCTATTTCACGCTGTTCAACCATTGGAATCACGACCTGCCCGACATACCCCTCAAGCCAAGCGTGCAACGGCAGAATGGCAATGCTGCTTTTTGCGGATTGATGCTTAAAGCGGTAGAGGATGCCGACATCACATTTTCTTCAAAAGTAGGCTTAGGCGATCTGAAGATTCACATGGATCGTGGCGTTTCGTTCGTGACCTCTCTACAAACCCCGGAAGACGCCATTTTAAAAACCTTCAGGATTCACTCAACAGGCGCTTGCTACATCAACGTATTGGTGCAAGGCATTGCTGGCTATGCGCAAACCGCTATCCTGCCCAAACACTTGCTTGGAACGAATTACATGCTGCAATCGTGCAACGGCATCGATGCCATTGCACCATGGACTACTACACCAAGGTTCTCGCAATTCACAATCATCGGCACGGAAGATGCCACTACCGTTCTCCTTACTGCCAAATCAGCCCTCACATGCCTCACCGAGCCATATACGGGACAGACAATCTCAGCTGGCGAAAACAGAACGTTCAACCTCAATGACGGCGAGGTGTTGCATTTCCGCACAATGAATTATTGGGAATCCATCAGCGGCACCCTCGTTCATTCCACACGCCCTATAGCCGTTTTCCAAGGCAACGACCTGACCAGTAACCCCGACACCGATTCCAACGTTGACTACACATGGGAACAAGCCCGCCCGACATCGGCGTGGGGGAAAGAGTTCGCGATACCCAAAAGCGCCAAACTACGAAAGGCAACATACCGGATCACGGCATTAGAAAACAACACGGAAATACTGTTGCGAACAACTGGGAGCAACATGCAGAATATTGGCACGTTACAAGCAGGTGAAACGCTCGAACGCGAGATTTCCAGCTCTTTCGAGGAAATGATTGTTCACCGGATATCAGCTACCAAGCCCGTTTGCTGTTACATTTACGCAACAGGAAGCAGCCTGAACGAAGATTTTGGCGATCCGGCTATGGCGGAAATTGCACCACTGGACAATATGGCAAACAAAGCGTACTGGAATCTAATGCAATCAGATTCCTACGGACCATGCACCGCAAGATTGATTGTCAGTACAAGGCGAGGCTGCAATATTCTGCTGAATAACAAACCCCTGAACGAATATAACAAAATTTCACTCTACGTATCGGATTTTGAAACGCACGAAATACCGATTAGCGTTCTACCGGGATGGTCTCTGACATCCGATAATGGAGGTTTCAGCGCATACGTGATGCAATTCGGGCCTGACGTGGATGCGTCTGCATTCAATGTATCATTACCCGCTTCCGCAGCAACAAATGTCTGCGAAGACGGCACATTGCTCTTCCGGGAAGATTTTGGCGGTAACTCGCCTGATGATCCTGCTGTAAGCACTACGCGCGTTTCGGGTATGTCAAGCAAATACACGCTCAGCAACGGCAACTACATGGGTTCCGCCACGTACATGGTCACAAAGAAAGGCTTCTACAACAACATGCAATGGCACCTGCAGGACGACCACACCTATTTTGGCGACTACAGCCGCGGATACTTCTTGGAGATTGACGGAACGCGCGATAACGAACCGTTCTATAGCACCAGTCTGGACGGCTTGTGTTCGGGCACTGAACTGGATTTCAGCGCGTATGTTGCCAACATCACGTATGCAGGGCAAATACCTTACCTGCTCGAGCATCATGGCTACGCCTATCCGCGTTTGCGGTTCGTAATCACCGATCCGACTACAGGACAACAGGTTGCCTCATACTCCACCGGCGATATCCTGCCCGACTATACCAAGGTCTGGGATGTCAATCTTTCCGAGTCTGCCGACTGGCAGCGCGTAAGCATGCGCTTCAAGGTGCCTGACAATGTAAACTCTGTCACTCTATCCATCTTCAACGACGTGACAAGCGATGGTATGGGTAACGACTTTGCGTTGGATGATATCGAGGTGCGACTTTGCATCCCGCCCATCGGGATAACAGGTGAAGACAGTGTCTGCATGTTCCGTAGCACCACACTTCGTGCGCATTCTGAATACCAGCAAACTGCAACACAAATCGAATACTGCTGGTGGCACTCGACCGACAGCAGCCAATGGTCTGTTATCAGTACAGGAACTTCACCCTCGCTCACTCTGCCCAAAGTACACGCAGCGGACTCAGGATGGTATAAGGTTGCCATGGCACCGACAGGCAATATTGAGAGCACCAATTGCCGTACTGAAAGTGAGCCGGTTAGATTACACGTCACGCCCGTCACCGCATGCGCACCAACCATTGCTATTGAGGGGGCTAACAGCGTTTGTCCGTCCTTGCCAACGGAACTTCGGGCTGTATCTGCCTACCCTACTATCACCGGCGAACCGATGGAATGTGAGTGGTGGCACTCGACCGACAGCATGCATTGGACGAAGATCGCTGATGCAACCGCAGCCACACTCAGCCTCGACTTTGTGCAAGCGGCTGATTCTGGGTGGTACAAAGTTGCCATGGCGACCGAAGGAAACATCAACAATCCGGACTATCGCATCGAGAGCGAGCCGTATCGTCTGTTTGTTCGCTCGTTCAAGCAGTGTGCACCACCCGTTACAATACGTTCGCCTCACAACGTATGTGCTGAACGGCACTACCGCTTCAATGTGCGCTTCGACAACAACGGCATCATCACCCACCCCGTCGCATATCAGTGGTTCTTCACAAGGGATTTGGACCCTGACCTGCCGCCCGATGACCAACCATGGACGACCATCACTACATCCAATGGCAACGTGCTTAACCCGGACTTCCCCAACATCACGGTGCAAGACTCAGGCTGGTATCGCATAGCTATTGCCAACGAAGACTATATCACCGATCCCGAGTACCGCGCAATGAGTGAACCGTTCTTGCTCCGCGTGAGCTCCGACTGCCCTATCTGCACCGATGGGCGTTTGCTGCTCAAGGAGGATTTTGCCGACGCCACGCCTGCCACGTACACCTATACTCTCGACAACTCTTGTGCTGGAACGGAACTTTCCGTGATAGCCGGTCTTGATCAAACTACTCTACCCGCCGAAGCTAAATTGACGATTACGCTGACTGATGCGACCTCACATGAGGAACTCAAGCGGTACGAAGCCGACTCTACAGAATTGGCGGAATGGCAACGGGTAGGATTTAATTTTGGCGTACCGCTTGGCACGAACAGCGTTGTTGTACAATTATCCAACGAGCATCAGCTGAACGTGGCAGACATGGCAATCTATCTGTGCGCGCCCACCGTTGAGATAACCGCAGTTGACACCGTGTGCCGCGAAGCGTCATACAACTTTACTACGCGCGTGCATAATGGCAACAACGATCGTCTTGCTTTTATGGAACCGCTGGACTACTTGTGGATGTACTCGGCTGACCAAACCACATGGACGACAGTCAACTACACCTCTGATAGCGTTTGGAATATTCCTGCCACAACGGATACTACCGGAGGGTGGTACAAGGTGGCGGTAGCAGAACAGGGCAACGCTGCCAGCCCCAACTGCCGGACAGAGAGTGAACCTTTCAGGCTGACTATCAAGAAATGCCTTAATCCGCCACAGGCAACCGACACTATCGTTTGTGACACACTGATGCCGTTCACATGGCACGACATTCAATGGCTAAGCACCGGCGACTCTGCCGTCATGTTACATTACACCACTGGCGAGGATAGTGTGCTCATGACTTACGTGATGCAGAACGAGCATTGCTGCCCGAATATACAATATGGCACCAGCCAACTCACTATATGCGACACGCTCCTGCCCTTCACATGGCACTATCGCGACACATCCGTCGTTTTCACAAGCGTGAATGACGAGCATCAGGTACCCATTCCGCATTGGCGTTGGACAGATTGTACCGACTCGGTCTATACCCTGACTATTGATACGTTCCGTTGCGAACGACTGTGGCCAATCATCGTCAACAAGTATAACTGGCAACTGATGGTGAACCACATCGCTTTACGACGGTTTTTCCCCGAACAGATGGTTCGGGCATATCAGTGGTACAAGGATAGCGCGGCCATCAACGATGCTACGGCAGACGAATATTCCGAGCAAAACGAGTTGCACGGCATCTACCAATTATTGATATGGATGAACGATGATACGTATGCATGGTCAAATATCATAACGATAACGGACACACCCGAGCCGCAACCTGTCATCATGCACATTTATAATAGCAATGGTATGCCGGTCACTGAGCAACGACTCACTCCGGGCATCTATATCTATCATTACCAACAGGGCGAACGCGTGTGGACGCAGAAGAAAATCATTCAATGAGACGCCGATTACTCATAATATTGCTTTCACTGAGCACCATTGCACACGCTGAACATATCTTCGAGGCAGGTGTGCATGGCGGTGTTGCAGGTTGGAACGCCGAGTTGGACTACATCTCAGCACGTGCCGGCTTCAACACTGGTGCACATCTGTATTACGACTTGCTGTCTGACTATATTATCGGTTTCCGCACCGGCATAACGCTGGATTGTTACACCGCCGGACTCACGAAGGCAGGCTACGAAGATACCTACTCCACCATGGATGTGGATGACCAGCGCATGGAAATCAGTTATACCATTCGCTCCCTAAGCGAACAATACACAACGTGGGCGGCAGGCATACCGCTGCAATTGGCATGGAGTTATGATCAGTTTGTGCTATTTACCGGTGCTACAGCCGTCTTCCCGCTATCATGTCGGTGGCAACAGCGTGTTGATAACACCGCATTGTCGGTCTATTATCCTAAATATGACAACCGCATTGAGGATTCCTACCCCTTGGCTGCATCAAGAGATTTCAGCATGACGGATGCAGGCAAAATGGCACAACCCAAAGTGCAATGGTGGCTCTCGTTGGAGCTGAACTATACCATACCTTTGCAACTATTGTCACGCAAATGCATGGCAAACATCATGGTTGGATTGTACTTCGACTACTGCTTGTCGAACCTGACGCCTGAACATAGCGATGCACGAAGTATGATAATGCTCACGGACACACGCGACGGATTTCCGCTGCAACGGTTGCTGACTCCTGTCATAAACAGCAACCGGCAAAGAACACCGCTTGTCAATGCTTACAACCCTTACAATTTCGGAATAAAAGTCTCATACGCCATATCATCATACAAACCCAAGCGACTCAAATATTCACCTTCCTGTGGGTGCATGAGGTAAACGTATCTCGCTGTTTGACTGGTTGAGGCAATCGCACTTTTTACGCAGTGAGCGTTGCATAATTCCCGCTATCGAATGGTTGCGGGATTTTTTTTGGCACGAAAATTTGCAAATGTCAAATATTTTTCGTAACTTTGTGTCGTCAAATTATGCGCGTATAAATGCGCGTGGGTAAACGCGTAAAAAAATATGTTTAATCTATTCAGTAAAAATATGGCAAATCAAAGTCAACAATCCGGCACAATGTACAATGCAATCACTGCCGGAAGCAAGATTATCGGTACAATCATCGCCGACGGCGATATCCGTATCGACGGTACAGTAGAAGGCGAAATGCAGTGCGCAGGCAAGGTGGTAATCGGCGAGAAAGGTCTGATCAAAGGCAACGTAACCTGCCAGAACTCCGAGATCATGGGTACGCTCGACGGCAAGATCATCAACAGCCAGACGCTGGCACTCCGTTCAACAGGCAAGATCAAAGGCGAGGTGCAAACCCAGACGCTGATCGTTGAGCCGAACGCACAGTTCAACGGCTCATGCCAAATGCCGGCAGCGGCAAAGCCTGCGGCTGAGGTTAAACGATAAACCGTTTAACGTTAAACAGTTAAAGAGTTATGCGAATCAAACCGTTCAGGGGCATACGTCCCCCAAGAGAGCTTGCCGCGCAGGTGAGCAGTCGTCCGTATGACGTACTCAGCAGCGAAGAGGCACGTCGTGAGGCAGAGGGTAACCCGATGTCGCTGTATCATATCATCAAGCCGGAGATTAACTTCTCTCCCGGCACCGATGAGCACGACGAGCGCGTCTATCCGTGCGCTGCGGAGCAGTTCAAACTCTTCCGCGAGAAAGGCTGGCTCGTGCAGGACAAGACGGAGAAATACTACGTCTATGCGCAGTCGATCCCTGACGGTCACCCGCTGGCTATCAACGGCAAAGGGCGTACGCAGTACGGCCTTGTCGTAGCAGCCTGGGTGGACGATTACATGCAGGGGCGCATCAAGAAACATGAGCTCACCCGCCGCGACAAAGAGGACGACCGCATGCGTCATGTGCGCGTGAACAACGCGAACATCGAGCCGGTGTTCTTCGCCTACCCTCACCGCAGCGACCTGGACGCTATCATTGCCCGCGTGACAAGCGGGGAGCCGGAGTATGACTTCGTGAGCGAGCTCGACGGCTTTCGCCACACGCTGTGGGTAATCGACGATGCCGCAACCATCGCTACCATCACGCGCATCGTAGCAGCTATACCCGCTATGTACATCGCTGACGGTCACCACCGCAGTGCAGCCGCAGCAAGGGTGTGTCAGGAACTGAAGCAGTCAGCGATCAGCAGTCAGCAATCAGCAGTCAGCGGTCAGCAACCGGAATACGAGTATTTCCTGGCGGTATGCTTCCCGGACAACCAATTGTACGTAATGGACTACAACCGCGTGGTGCGCGACTTGAACGGGATGACACCCGAAGAGTTCTTGCAGAAACTTTCGGAGAATTTCATCGTCGAAGACAAAGGCACAAGCATCTATCGCCCCGAGGCATTGCACACATTCGCCCTGTATCTGGGCAAGCACTGGTACAAACTCACCGCCAAGCCGGGCACCTATACCGATGACCCGATAGGCGTGCTCGATGTAACCGTTTCCAGCAACCTTATCCTCGACAAACTGCTCGGCATCAAAGACCTGCGTTCGGACAAACGCATCGACTTCGTGGGCGGCATACGCGGACTGCAAGCCTTGCAAGACCGCGTGGACAGCGGCGAAATGGCGATGGCGTTGGCACTCTACCCCGTCACCATGCAGCAGATCATCAACATTGCCGACAGCGGGCAGATCATGCCGCCCAAGACCACATGGTTCGAACCCAAACTCCGTAGCGGATTAGTTATTCATGAATTAGTGTGAAATATTTTAAAATTATCATAATATGCTCATTGGCTGCACTGTGTTCGTGCAGCATTCAGCAGCGGGTAAAGAAGGCGGACAAGAAGTTCGCCATCGGTGAGTATTACGACGCGGCACAGATCTACAAGCAGTGCAACCCGCGCATCAAAGCCAAGCAGCAGCGTGACCTGAAGGCACATGTGTGTTTTCATCAGGCTGAGTGCTACCGCATCCTCAACGACGGCAAGGCAGTCAACCTGTATGCGCAAGCCATCAAATACAAATACCCCGACAGCATAGCCTACCTACGTCACGGCGAGGTGCTGATGTATCAAGGCAAGTACCGTGAGGCAGAGAAAGCCTTCACCACCTACCTGGAGTCGCACCCCGACGACTACCACGCCCGGGCAAGTATCTATGCCTGCCAGCAGGTAGGCGAGTGGAAGAAAACGCCGACGCGCTACAAAGTGCAGATTGCCAAGGAGTTTCAAGCCAAGCGTTCGTCATCGTTCGCACCGATGTTCATAGGCGACAACGATGATGCACTGATGTTCACTACCAACCGCCAGGAGCGCACGAAGAGCAAAGACAAGAAGAAAACCCAGCGTCCGAGCCCCGTGACCGGTCAGCAACTGTTCAAACTCTACTCGGCGCGCAAGAACGCCTCCGGCAAATGGGAGGACATAGAGCCTGCCGAAGGACTATACGACGATGCCGCAGCGGACGAGAAAGCCCAAAACGACAGCACCAGCAACGGCAAAGCCCTGCCGGCAGAGATGGGTGTGTGCTGTTTTAGCCGTGACGGCAAGACGATGTACTTCACCTACTCGCGTCCGGTGAACGGACAGGATCTCGGAGCAAAGATCTACACCTCAACCCGTGCCTCAGGTCAGTGGAGCGAACCGCAAGAGCTGACGCTGTTCAAGGACAGCAGCATCACCTGCGGTCACCCGGCACTAAACGCCACAGGCGATACCCTGTACTTCGTTTCCGACGCCCCGGGAGGTTATGGCGGCAAGGATATATGGTTTGCCGAATACGACGGCACGCAATGGTCGATGCCGGTGAACCTGGGTGCGCAGATCAACACCTCCGGCGAGGAACTCTACCCCACCATCCGCAACAACGGCACGCTGTACTTCTGCTCAACCGGGCAGCCGGGTTACGGCGGATTAGACATCTTCAAAGCCGAACGGGACACCACAGCCATCGACAGCATCTCCGGCTTGGGCTGGGCGGTATATAACATGGGAGCACCGTTCAACAGCAACGGCGACGATTTCGGTATAACCTTTGCCTCGGAAGGCGAGCAGGGATTCTTCTCGTCGAACAGAGGGCAGAAGAGAGGTATTGACATGATATACAGTTTCGTGCTGCCGGAGATGGAGTTCATCGTGGAAGGCAAGGTGGTGGATAACAACAACACACCTATCTCCGACGCCTCGATCCGTCTGGTGGGCAACAACGGCACGAACACCAAACTCCAAGTGCGTCGCGACGGCACGTACAAGATCAAGTTGCAGAAGGATACGAAGTACGTGATGCTTGGCGTTGCGCGCGGCTACCTGAACCAGAAACAGGAGCTCAACACCTACGATCTCAGCGACAGCAAAACCTACACGCAGGACTTCACCCTCTCGCCGATCAGCAAGCCGGTGACGATGGACAATATCTTCTACGAGTTCGGCAAGTGGGAACTCACTCCGGCATCGGAAGCCGGTTTGGCGTCGCTCGTCAAGCTGCTCAACGACAACCCGAACATCACCATCGAGCTCTCCGCCCACACCGACTACGTGGGCAATGATGCCGCCAACAAGGAACTCTCTGCCAAACGTGCACAGAGCGTCGTAAACTACCTCGTACAGCATGGCATAGAGCGCGAACGCCTGACGCCGGTCGGTTACGGCGAGGAGAAACCCGTCATTGCCGATGCCGCACTGAACAAGAAGTACCGGTTCATCCCCGTAGAGCAAGCGTTGACAGAGGAGTTCATCACGACGCTGACCAGCGAGCAGCAGGAGATCTGCAACCAGATCAACCGCCGCACGGAATTCAAAGTCTTGCGTACAACGTATAAACTTTATTAGACCGCCTTCGGCTCAAAGACAAAAGACCGCTACGCTAAAAGAAAAAAGCCGAATATGTGTTAGCGGTGAAAAGTAATTAGGCTTTTATCTTTTTTCTTTGAGTGAGTGAAACGAACGGTCTTTCGACTAATAAAATTATGAAGCAATATTTAGACTTATGCCGCAGGGTGCTTGAGGAAGGCGTACAGAAGACCGACCGCACCGGCACGGGCACTATCAGCGTATTCGGACATCAGATGCGTTTCCACATGGCAGACGGATTTCCGTTGCTGACCACAAAAAAGCTGCACCTCAAGTCAATCATCTACGAGCTCTTGTGGTTCTTGCAGGGCGATACGAACGTCAAGTACCTGCAAGAGCACGGTGTGCGCATCTGGAACGAATGGGCGGACGAGAACGGCGATTTAGGCCCTGTGTATGGTCATCAGTGGCGTTCGTGGCCGGACTACAAAGGCGGCACAATCGACCAGATTAGCAACCTCGTGGAGATGATCAAGCGCACTCCCGACTCCCGCCGACTGCTCGTCAGTGCATGGAACGTAGCCGAGGTGGACACGATGGCATTGCCGCCTTGTCACACACTGTTTCAGTTCTACGTAGCGGACAATAAACTCTCTCTGCAACTATATCAAAGGAGTGCAGATATCTTCCTTGGCGTGCCGTTCAATATCGCTTCGTACGCGCTGCTGCTGCAAATGATGGCGCAGGTCACGGGCTTGGAGTGCGGCGACTTTGTACACACCTTCGGCGACGCGCATATCTACCTCAACCACCTCGAGCAAGTCAAGCTGCAACTCACGCGCGAGCCGCGTCCGCTGCCGAAGATGCTCATCAACCCCGACGTGAAGTCGATCTTTGACTTCCATTACGAGGACTTTACATTAACCGATTATAACCCCCACCCCCACATCGCGGGAGTCGTAGCCGTTTAGACCGCTACGCTGAAAGAATAAAGACCGCTGACGCTAAAAGACAAAAGACTAATATGATTTCAATAATAGTAGCAATAGCAGAGAATTACGCCATCGGTAAACAGGGCGGATTGTTGTGCCACATGCCGGCAGATTTGCAGCACTTTAAGCAAGTGACGCAAGGGCACACGGTGATCATGGGTGAACGCACGTACCTGTCGCTGCCCAAGCACCCGCTGCCCAACCGCAAGAACATCGTCATCAGTGACAACCCTGCGTTTGATGACCCGGCAGCCATTGTCGTGCGCTCTATCCCCGAAGCGATGGAGCATGTTGCCAAGGATGAAGAAGCTTTCATCATCGGAGGCGGGATGGTCTATCGGCAGTTTATGACCATAGCCGACAAACTCTACATCACGCATATTCACCACACATGGGAGGACGCCGACACGTTCTTCCCCGTCATCGAACCCGACGTATGGCAGCAGACCGCTGCCGAGCGTCACGAAGCCGATGAACGTAACCCCTATCCTTATACCTACGCGGAGTACCTGCGCAAATAATGGCACGGTTATTGCAACGGTTGGGGTAAACAGTTAAATTTGTACGATTATGAAACGACTGAGTATTCTTTGTATAGCGATGCTGAGTAGCATCTGCATGTGGGCTGCACCTTATGCGGCAAGTATTGAACATGTGACGGTCTTCACCTATGGCGCCGAGTTGCAGCAGCGCGTGTCGCTGCCCCTGCAAGCCGGTGACAATACCGTGGTAATCGAGAACATCGCCCCGAACATCAACGAGGAGAGCCTGCAGATTGCCCTTGGCGGAGGAGTGATCGTTCGTCAGTATGCTTTCAGCCTCGACTACCTGAGTGCTGACAAACAGAAAATGAACACCGCAGCCTTGGAGGATAGCCTCAAGCAGGCACAAGACGCCCTGGCAGATGCCGAGCGCCGCATCGCTACGCTCACACAGATGCAGACGATGCTGCAAGCAGGTGTCAACAGCAGCCTGACCGCCAACACGGGCGTCACCACTGCCACGATCGACAAGAACCTGCAGTATTTCCAAACCAACGCCCTTGATCTCGCCAAACAACTCGATGCCACCAAAGCCGAGAAGACGGATCTGGAAAAACGCATCAAAGCCCTAAAGCAACAGATCAAGGAAGTCGGCGGCAGGCAATACAACAAGAGCGGTATCGTCACCCTCGAACTCAACTCCCCGAAGAAACAGACCGTAACCGCCGGCATCAAGTACTACACCGAATCGGCTGCGTGGACGGTGACCTACGACCTGAACATCAGCGATCTGCACTCGCCTATCGGCTTGGTGATGAAGGCGCACGTCTCGCAATACACAGGCTTGGAGTGGAAGAATGTCAACCTGACGCTATCTACCGGTCGTCCGTCGAGCGGCAACGAAGCGCCCGAACTGAGCACATGGTGGTTGCAGCAGCAAGTCGCTCGCGTACGCAGCACATATGCGGCAAAGAATGCTGTATATGCCACATTGGGCGTCGCGGCTGTAGCAGAGGACGAGGTAGCGGATCTGGCTCCCCAGGCAGCATCGATTCAGCAATTCGTTGAGCAAAGCGAGCAAGCGTTGTCCGTGGAGTACGCCATCAGTCTGCCCTACACCATCGCCGGCAGCGGCAAGGAGCAGATCATCTCGCTGCAAGAGCGGCAACTGGACGACGTAGCGTACAACTACTTCACTGTTCCCGCAATGGACGAGAGCGCCTACCTCGTAGCGTACATCAACGGCTGGCAACAACAGCAACTGCCTGACGGGCGTTCAAGCCTCACGTACAACGGCACATACTACGGCGAAACGATGCTGGCGACGAACAGTGACGAGGCACGTGTACGCCTGACGCTGGGCGATGACCGGCAGATCAAGATCAAGCGTGAACTGACCGCCCAGAACAGCAAGACGAGCGGCAGCAACAAGCAGGTGACATACACCTACACGACAACTATCCGCAACGACAAGAGCGAGCAGGTGAACATCACTCTGAAAGACCGCTATCCCGTCAGCACGGCGAAAGAGATACAGGTCAGCGTTGGTGACAAGACAACACGCGCCACGAGCGATGACAAGAGTGCAGGCATCCTCACGTATGACCTGAAGCTCGCTCCCGGCGAGAGCAAGCAGATCGTACTCTCTTACACGGTGAAGTACCCGAAAGAGTGGCGCATCAATCTATAATTCCGTCAACCAATATTGGCTGACTCAACCCACACAACTATGAAACGAGCGATTTTGTTTATTGCACTGCTGAGCAGCCTCGGGCTGTTCGCACAACAGACAGGCAGCATCCAAGGATCGGTTGTGGACAGTCAGTCCGGACAGATCATGGAGATGGTTGCCGTGCAGTTGTTTGTCTATGCCGACGGCGACTCAACAATGGTCAACGGCGCACAGACGGATGCCGAAGGATTCTTCTACTTCCTGAAGGTTAAGCCCGGCAAGTACAAGCTCGTTTTCAGTTCATTAGGTTACCACACGCGCATTGTTCCGGTTGAACTTACGCCGAATAAAATGATCCTTGAACTCGGCAGAATCACTATGGTCGAAGACGTACAGGCTCTCGCGGAGATTGATGTCAAGGGGCACGCAGCCGAGATGACTGTCAAGGGCGACACCATCGAGTACAACACTTCAGCTTATAAGATGGAGGAAACGGCGGTGGTCGAAGACCTGCTGAAGAAAATGTCCGGCGTGACGGTGGATAAAGAAGGCAACGTAACCGTCAACGGCGAAACGATCAAAGCCGTACGCGTGGACGGCAAGAAGTTCTTCGGCGACGATGTACAGACTGCCACGAAGAACATCCCTGCCGACATGATCGAGAAGATCCAGGTGCTGGACGAGAAGAGCGAAACATCGAAGATGACGGGATTTGAGGACGACGAAACGTCACGTGTGATCAACCTTACCCTCAAAGCCGACCGCAGGCAAGGCATGTTCGGCAACTTCAATGGCGGCTTGGGTGCTGATCTCGTGACGGACGACGGCAAGTGGTTTAACTACGGCAACCCTGCCTTTGGCACAACGGCTGCCGACCGCACCAAGCACTTCTTTGAGAACGACTTCCGCTACACGGCAGGACTGTTCATGAACATCCTCTCGGGCAATAGTCAAACAACCCTCATCGGCAATGCCAACAATACGAACGAGATCCGCATGGGTCGCGGACGTGGCAGTTGGGGCGCTGAGAACCAAGGCATTACGTGGGCGGAGAACATCGGCGTGAACACGAACATCGATGTCAGCGCCAGCGTGCCGGGAATGCTCGTAGGTGGTGACGGACAATTAGCCCATTCATCCAACAACACACGCGCCGACTCCCGCAAGGAGAGTTATGCCAGTGGAGCCAATTACCTGCAGAAGGATAACTCCTCCTCACTATCCAACTCCTGGGATGCGAACGTACGCTTGGAGATGGAGTACGAGGTTGACTCCGCAAACAAGGTGCTTATTCAGCCGCAGTTCAGCTTTTCGCGCGCTGCCACCGATGCCACCAACACCTACTCCAACGCACAATACCCGGACGGCGGCGACACCACGCTCATCAGCGACGGCAACCAGACAAAGAACTCTTTGAGCCGCGACATAAGCGGCAAGATTCAGGTGATATACAACCACTCATTCCGCAAACCCGGACGCAAGCTCACGCTCACCGGCAATGCGAACATCAGTAACACCAAGGGGCATACCGACACCTACGCCTACGACAACTTAGGCGACAGCGTGCTGGTTAATCAATATACCAACAGCGGCAATACTGCAGTCGGTTACAGCCTGCGCGCCTCGTATATCGAGCCGCTGAAGACCAAAGAGCACTTGTTGGAAATAGCGGCTCTGTTTAGCGGCAACAACCGCCGTTCGCACAAGGATCAGTACGACATCGGTCTGGCGGATACCACCTATAACAACGAGTACAGCAACAATCTGAGCAACGACTTCTACACCGAGCAACTCGAACTGAACTATCAGTGGAAGCACGAGAAGTTCAACCTGACGGCAGGTATAAAAGGATTGTTCTCGCAGACGCACTCGCGCACGTCGTACGGAGGCGTGCTCGTGCGCGATACCTTACGTAATGTATTTAATTTCGCGCCGAACATCAATTTCCGCTACAAGTTCGGCAAGAAGGAGTTTGCCCGCATTCGCTACAACGGCACGACGCAGCAACCTACAATCAACCAACTCGAGCCGGTGCGCAACAATTCGGACGCCATGTACGAAACGGTCGGAAACCTCGGATTGAACCCCGCTTTCCGTCACAGCCTGCATGTGATGTACTCGAAGTTCGACCAAGACAAGTTCTGGAGCCTGATGACCGGTCTGCACGGCAATGTAACCAAAGACGCGCTCGTAGGCAACTCGCTCTACGACGAAACAGGCAAGCAATACCAGCAAACCGTCAATGCTCAAGACGTACCGTTTGACGTTCGTGCCGACCTGATGTTCAACACGCCGTTTGCCAACAAAATGATGCAGTTCAACACACGCACCGTGGTCAGCTACAACCAGCGCGTGGGATATATCTCCTACGGCTACACGGCTGCGGAGATTGCTCAGATGATTGAGTCCAACAGCCTTGCGCTTGGTGACCGTTCAGTGACGGGCAACGTGCAGGTAGGCGAGAATCTGACGCTGCGTTTCACCCACGACATAGTGGATATAGGCGTAACCGGCGCGTTCAACTACAGTTACACCAAGAACAACCTGAGCAAGCAAGCACAGACGAACGTGTTCAACTGGTCAGTGACGGGCGACGTGAGCTTCAAACTGCCCAAACAGTGGACAATAGGCGCAGACTGCGGCTACACGGCACGTTACGGTTACGGCTTTGACGACCCCAACGAGATCCTGCTCAACGCCTCCATTGCCAAGAGTTGGAAAAGCGCTACACTCACGCTCAAGGCGTACGACCTGTTGAATCAGAAGAAGAACATCGTGCAGATCGTTGGTGAGAACTACGTGCAATATAAGGAATACAACACCCTACCCACGTACGTGATGCTTAGTTTCACCTACAAACTCAACCGCATGGGTAGCCTCAAGGCGAAAGGTTTTGCCGGGCATGTACAAGAAATGATGGAAAGCGGTCAGCAACCCGGCACACCGCCACGTGGAGGCATGCCTCCCGGTCCTCCGCCAGATATGCGATAAACTGACCGCAGCCAACCTTGGCTGCGTACAAACATACTATACATGCATAATTTACTTTACATAACTTGGGACGTTGACCCGATACTGATACATTTCGGTGACGGGGGAATACGTTGGTACGGATTGCTGTGGGCTACAGGTATATACCTGTGCTACCTGATACAAGTCAAACTGTACAAACATGAGAATTGTCCGCCGGAGTGGGCTGACAAGATCTTCCTGTGGATGACACTCGGCGTAATCATCGGTGCGCGCATCGGTCATTGCTGGTTCTATGAGTGGCACGACGTGACGCAGCCCTGGATGGCTTCGTATTGCCGCGCTATGAACATCAGCCATGAACCCGTGCAGATCTTCGGCTGGCTGATCAAGTACCGTAACCCGTACATCGAGCATCCGTTCTACCTGTTGAAGATCTGGGAAGGCGGCTTGTCTTCGCACGGCGGAGGTATAGGCCTCATCATCGCCGCATGGCTGCTCAACCGCAAGCATTTCAGCAAAGTGCCGAAGTTCCACACCTCGATGATCTGGATCCTCGATCGCCTGTGTATCGGCGTATGCGTTACGGCTACGCTCATCCGTCTGGGCAACCTGATGAACTCCGAGATATACGGTGGCTATACGGATCTGCCGTGGGGATTTATCTTCGTGCGTGACGGTCAGACCGAACCTTGCCACCCGACGCAGATCTACGAGATGCTGTACTGCATTGTCGCACTGATTGTTACGCAGTACATGTACCATTACCACAAAGCCTACCGCCGCGAGGGGCTGCTGATCGGCACGTTCCTGCTCATCGTATTCGTCACGCGATTCCTGCTGGAGTTCATCAAGAACGATCAGGAAGCCTTCGAGGCAGGACACGTGCTGAACATGGGGCAGTGGCTGAGTATTCCGTTCATTGTGTTCGCCGTGTGGCTGGTTGTGAGAGCATTCAAGAGAGAAATGAATCCGGATACAGCAATTGAGAGTTGAGAGTTGAGAAATTACATATTGTTGTAGTTTGCATTTTGCTTTTTGCATTTTGCATTTGCCACTCGGCAACTGCCCAAGATACCATCCGCTTGCAGGATCAGCAGCAGACGGTGGAGTTCAACGATGATGCACTGCTGTTGGATCTCGTAGCCCAACAGAGCCGGATGATTGCCGACTCGCTGGCTGCAATCGACAGCACGTACTTTACGGCAGAGGAAGCGGAAGCAAGACTGCTCGCTTTGCAGGAACGCATCCAACGCGACTCACTCATTCGTGACTCGTTGCGCATCGACTCCATACGCCTCGAAGCTCAGCGGATGATCGACGAGATAGGTCTGCAGACCGAGGTACATGATATACGCATTGAGAAGCATATCTTCCGCGACGAAGAGGAGGATCGCGAAGATATAGTTCGCGCTATACGCCTGCAGTTCACGCCGTGGTACAAAGAGGCACGTACGCTTGTGCAGTTCACGCAGAACTATATTACGCCTAACTGGTACAAGGGCGGTAACTCCAGCCTCGCTCTACTTGCACTGGTGAAAGGACAAATCAATTACAAGAAAGACAAGTTCATCTGGGAGAACACCGGCGAGTGGCGAATGGGTCTGAGCACGACAGGCAAGGCTGATACAGTGCACAAGGTGAACGTTACGGATGACATCTTCAGGATCTACTCCAAAGCAGGCTACGAGGTGTATAAACAGCTGTTTGTCATTGGATCGGTAGAACTACAGACGACCTTCCTGCCCTCATGGAAGCAAAACAGCATGCAGGTCAAATCCACCTTCATGACGCCTATACGCTACAACATGGGTGTAGGTATTGATTATAAGCCGATTGAATGGGTGAGTATAAACTTCTTGCCGGCAACGTACAAACTCGTGCATGCTACCATCAGCGACTCTACGCGCGTGAACGTCACAGAGTTGGGCATCAGAAAAGGCAAAACAACCTTGTCGGAGTTCGGTAGCGCACTGCGTGTGGAGTTGAAGTACAAACCGCTGCGAGAGTTGGAGATCTATTCCCTACTCTATTTCTATACCAACTACAGACAGGTGGAGTTTGACTTGCAGATTGATGTGGACTTTATCATCAACCGGTTCCTGTCAACCCACTTGACGCTGCATCCGCGATTCGACTCCACCGTCAAATCCGACGAGCCGCAGCATATGCAGTTCAAGGAACTATTGTCAATAGGATTTAATCATTACTTCAGATAAAAATAATCGAAATGTCGAAATATCAAAATATCGAAATATCGAAATATCTCATTATCACCGCATGTTGCATTTTGCATTTTGCATTTTGCATTTGCCACTCGGCAACTGCTGCGGAGTACATCGGCCGCGTAGTCGATGAGAAAGGCGCGCCGGTCAGCTACGCCACAGTCTATATGGCGGATGATCCGGTTATCGGTACTGCTACGGGCAGCAACGGACTTTTTCGTCTCGATACCGACCTGCCTATCTTCAGCGAACTCATCGTCTCGTTCATCGGCTACGAGAAACAGACGCTCCTGCTCAGCGAGCTCCACTGCGGCGAACAATCGCAGTCAGGCAACAATTGCGATACCGTAACGATCGTTCTCAAGGAGCAGCCTATTCACCTCGAAGAGGTCGTCATTGCCGCCAACCCTGCCAAGCAGAAAAACAAACGCCGCCGCATGCAAGACTTGCTTGCTGCCGTCTATCGGCAGATGCAGTCGGATTTCCCGATGACCGCAGCAGCCTACCACATTGTCAGCGATGTGCGTATGGATGCCGAAGATGTGCCGTGGGGCATGGAGCAGATGATCGCTCACGTGGTCGTTATGCCGCAGCAGGGACATATAGCCAAAGACATGCGCACCGGTAAGAAAGGCACTATCCCTACCGACTCCATCCAGTTCAGCGGCGAATACTGCAAACGATACTTTCAATCCACCATTCGCAACCGCGCAGACTCCATCCTTGCGGGCGATGATCTGGAGAAGATGCACCCCGATATGCGTCGCGCAGCCAACGCTGTGGACAGTGGCGTAGTGGTGCATCGCACGCTCTGGAGCATGGGCAATATCGTCTATGATTTCGCCAACTCGATGAATGAAATCAGCCATTGGAAGGTCGGCAACGAGAACGAAGGCGAAACAGTCCTCACCTACACCGAGAAGCGCAATATCCTCGGCATCTTCATCTATGAGATGCAGCGCCACTATATCCTCGCATCTGACGACCTGCACGTACTCCGGTTCGCCGAGCGCGCACATCTCGAACTCAACATCCCCTTCGGCTACAAGGTTAAGCCCAACGAGATGCAATTCCTCAACCTGCTGAACATGGATGAGCGGAAGATCGAGAACTACCGCATCCGCAAGGTGCATGCCGACATCAGCCTGAATACCCTTTATCAAGAGCGCAACGGGCATCTCTATACGCTGGAGAAGAACCTGCTCTCCGACGCCACAATCGTCGGCAAACGCAAGGACAAGAAACCTTCCGGTCGAGGCTCTGTCACCACTCCGGATACTATCCCCTTCACCCTGCAAGCCACGCAGCGCGTCACCACTCTCCAAACTCGTGACGTCCAACCTATCCCCCGCGAGCAGATCCGCAGACGCGTTCCCCGCACCATTGTGCCGATATACTAAACATCCGCTAGCAGCGGACGAATTTGCACTAGGCATGCAAAATATACGGCATTTGAAATTTTAGCATCCCTGCTCTATCGTCCAACACAATAATACAAACAAAGAGCCCCGAAGATTTCTCTTCGAGGCTCTGAAAATGGCAGCTACCTTCGCGTTCGGCTACGCAGTCGCACCGGATGCCGCTTGGCTGCATAAAAGCGACGCGTGCCTCCGCTTCTCCCCAAAACAACATTACATGTTCTTTCGGGGGCCCCGATAATACAATGGACGTAGGTAGAACGCCACAAAAAGAGCCCCTCATCATTTGATGAAGGGCTCTAAAAGTGGCGGCTACCTACTCTCCCACAACATGCAGTACCATCGGCGTTGCTGAGCTTAACGACCCTGTTCGGAATGGGAAGGGGTGGGACCTCAGCGCTATAACCACCTAAATATTTCTTAAATTAAAAATTCAAAATGCAAAATTAAAAATTAATCATTGATCCTGAACTTTCAAAGTATAGTGTTGACGTATTGAATTAGAAGTGATTACGATTGGTCTCTGGAATTCCAGAAAAACCTTTTCAAGAAAAAGATTTCGGGCAATTAGTACTGCTCGGCTTTATGTCACCATTGTACACCTGCAGCCTATCAACGTCGTAGTCTACGACGACCCTCAATGGAAATCTAATCTTGGAGCCAGCTTCGCGCTTAGATGCTTTCAGCGCTTATCTGAACCGAACGCTGCTACTCAGCCATGCCCCGGGCGGGACAACTGATGCACAGGAGGTTCGTCCAACACGGTCCTCTCGTACTAGTGTCAGACCTCCGCAAATTTCCTACGCCCACAATAGATAGAGACCGAACTGTCTCACGACGTTCTGAACCCAGCTCGCGTGCCGCTTTAATGGGCGAACAGCCCAACCCTTGGAACCTTCTCCAGCCCCAGGATGCGACGAGCCGACATCGAGGTGCCAAACCATTCCGTCGATATGAGCTCTTGGGAATGATCAGCCTGTTATCCCCGGAGTACCTTTTATCCTTTGAGCGATGGCCCTTCCATACGGAACCACCGGATCACTATGCCCTAGTTTCCTACCTGGTCGACTTGTTAGTCTCTCAGTCAAGCGCGCTTATACCATTACACTCTACTGACGGTTACCAATCGTCATGAACGCACCTTTGGAAGCCTCCGTTACTCTTTTGGAGGCGACCACCCCAGTCAAACTACCCACCATGCAGTGTCCTCGCAACTGCGAGTTAGAACCCAAATAACCAAAGGGTCGTATTTCAACAGCGACTCCACAAATACTAGCGTACCTGCTTCATAGTCTCCGACCTATCCTACACATCAATTACCCAGATTCAATGCAAAGCTGCAGTAAAGGTTCACGGGGTCTTTTCGTCCCATTGCGGGGAATCGGCATCTTCACCGATACTACAATTTCACCGAGCTCACAGCCGAGACAGTGCTCGGATCGTTACACCATTCGTGCAGGTCGGAACTTACCCGACAAGGAATTTCGCTACCTTAGGACCGTTATAGTTACGGCCGCCGTTTACTGGGGCTTCAATTCAATGCTTCGCCTTGCGGTTGACATCTCCTCTTAACCTTCCAGCACCGGGCAGGTGTCAGGCCATATATTTCATCTTTCGATTTTGCATAGCCCTGTGTTTTTGTTAAACAGTCGCCTGAGCCATTTCTCTGCGGCTCCCATCTTTCAGAGAGCACCCCTTTTCCCGAAGTTACGGGGTTATTTTGCCTAGTTCCTTAGCTGTGAATCTCTCGAGCGCCTTAGTACTCTTTACGTGACCACGTGTGTCCGTTTGTGGTACGGGTGCCATACACATATCTTTAGCAGATTTTCTAGGGAGTCTACTTACATCCATTTCCGCTCAGGCAAGCCCTCGCGGTACTTTCAGGTTCGATTCTTGTGCGGATTTGCCTACACAATCAACATCTACACCCTTTAACCAACTATTCCGTCAGTTGGCAGGACTTTCATTCCTCCGTCTCCACATCAGTGTGTATGCCAGTAACTGAATATTAACAGTTTCTTCCATCGGCCTCGCCCTTCGGCTTATCCTTAGGTCCCGACTAACCCTGATCCGATTAACGTTGATCAGGAAACCTCAGTCTTCCGGCGACAGGGTTTCTCACCCTGTTTATCGTTACTTATACCTACATTTGCTTTTCTAGCCGCTCCAGAGTATCTCTCGATACGCCTTCGACGCTGACTAGAATGCTCCCCTACCGATCTTGCGATCCCATAGCTTCGGCAGTATGCTTATACCCGATTATTATCCACGCTTCGTCGCTCGACTAGTGAGCTGTTACGCACTCTTTAGATGAATGGCTGCTTCCAAGCCAACATCCTAGCTGTCACTGCGACAAAACTTCGTTAATGTAACTTAGCATACATTTAAGGGCCTTAGCTGATGGTCTGGATTCTTTTCCTCTCGGACACGGACGTTAGCACCCGCGCCCTCACTACCATGAAACATCTGCACGCATTCGGAGTTTATCAGGACTTGATAGGCGGTGAAGCCCTCGCATCCAATCAGTCGCTCTACCTCATGCAGACTATCATAATGCTGCACCTAAATGCATTTCGGGGAGTACGAGCTATCTCCAAGTTTGATTGGTCTTTCGCTCCTACACACAACTCATCCAGGGACTTTTCAACGTCTATTGGTTCGGCCCTCCATTCCGTGTTACCGAAACTTCAGCCTGGTCATGTGTAGATCACTTGGTTTCGCGTCCACCCCCTCTAACTATACGCCTTATTCGGACTCGCTTTCGCTTCGGTTCCATTCCTGAAGAACTTAACCTCGCTAAAGAAGGTGACTCGTAGGTTCATTATGCAAAAGGCACGCCGTCACCCCTCATGGGGGCTCCGACAGCTTGTAAGCGAACAGTTTCAGGGACTATTTCACTCTTCTATTCGAAGTGCTTTTCACCTTTCCCTCACGGTACTGGTTCACTATCGGTCTCTAGGGAGTATTTAGCCTTACCGGATGGTCCCGGCTAATTCACGCAGAATTCCTCGTGCTCCGCGCTACTCAGGATACCGCTACCAATTGTATTCTTACCTGTACGGGGCTTTCACCCTCTGCGGCCTGACTTTCCAGACAGGTTCCAGTTCAAATACTTCTCAGATATTGCGGTCCTACTACCCCGATAACGCCGAAACGTTATCGGTTTGGGCTATTCCGCGTTCGCTCGCCACTACTTGCGGAATCACAATTGTTTTCTCTTCCTGCGGGTACTAAGATGTTTCAGTTCCCCGCGTTCGCCTCATCCATTGGATGATAACTGGTCTTCAACCAGCTGAGTTGCCTCATTCGGAAATGTCCGGATCAAAGGTTGTTTGCACCTACCCGAACCTTATCGCAGCTTACCACGTCCTTCATCGCCTCCTAGAGCCAAGGCATCCACCGTTCGCTCTTTCTTTCTTTTTCTAATGTGATATTGTAGTTGTCAGCCATAAGGCTGACCCCAAATATTTTTACATTGTGAACTTAATTGCTTATTAATTTGCTCGTGAACAACAGTTGATTAATGTATTAATGTTTTAATGTATTAATGTTTTAATCAATTGTTATTGCTTTTACATTCGTCAATATGTCAAAGATCGCTAGCCTTTCGGCTTGGTGGAGAATAACGGATTCGAACCGTTGACCCCCTGCTTGCAAAGCAGGTGCTCTAGCCAGCTGAGCTAATCCCCCATACCCCTAAGGGCTGTAGTCCCGCGCAGAGTTGAACTGCGGACCTCCACATTATCAGTGTGGCGCTCTAACCAACTGAGCTACGAGACTGTACGGCACAAGTGCCATATATAGAGTATCTAATCATAACAAGCGTAGTAAAGAAACCGTGTTGTTCCCTCATACACTTAATCGATTACCCTGTGCTCCAGAAAGGAGGTGTTCCAGCCGCACCTTCCGGTA
>JAEEGK010004754.1_pt1 | contig 33101 bp, 31 predicted proteins | sample 8958771 | NCBI WGS metagenome assembly JAEEGK01 (sample SAMN16246547, study PRJNA631951) | gut metagenome | biome: gut microbiome; feature: rumen; material: SC-attached | host: Bos | place: Iran: Karaj | collected 2018-10 | reverse complement strand
GATGCCAATTATGTAAAAAGTAAATACGGAGATTCAGTTGAAATCTGTATCTTAGCTGAGTTTATGGATGCTCATTGGGACGAGTTCACACTAGAAAAGCTCTGTGAATACGAAAAGAAGTATGATGCTTCTCCAATGTGGAAGTATATATATACGGACAGATTTTTGATTAATAGAGATTACGACTACTGCGTGCACACTGCAGCAGGTTTGTTTGCTTTTTGGGAATATGTTTTTACAACATACAAAATTGATTTCTATTTTGATGAGGTAATTGCTACATTATTTAGCTATGCCGCATATTTGGTAGGCAAAAAGACTGGAGCACAGTTCTATTCATTATTGTTAATGCGTTCTGTGGGTATGGATCTTACCCATCATTACATCCTAAATGATCCCTATGAGATGATTTATGACATGCCAAAGGATTATATGGATAGACAATATTCTAAGGAGCAGCTCGAGGCAGCAGATAAGTTCCTTACTGAGTTTGAGGAAAAGCATTCAAAGCCTGCTTTTATGAAGTTCTCTGGAAAGGTGCCAAAGTTTAAAGCAAAGTTTTTGATACTCCCATTTTTCTGGATTCGTCAAAGATTTTTCAACCCTCACACAAAGGACAAGGGTAATTACATTTATTATCGTGATTACGAAACTGCCTTTGACGAGGTTGATTGCTACAAGCGTTACAAGAAGAGCAAGAAGTATTACAACAAGGCTGATTTATCTAAGAAGTTTGTCTATTATCCACTTCATTTGCAGCCAGAGGCATCTACAATTGTGTGCGCTCAGAAGTACGAAAAGCAGCTATATTTCCTGGATAATTTAGCTAAATCAGTTCCAGCAGATACTTTGATTTATGCCAAGGAGCATTACTCGTTCCTAGGTAGTAGAGATAACAGCTTCTACGAAGCCTTAAAGCAGTATCCAAACATTGTGCTTATTGACCCTTGGGAGGACTCATTCTCTCTCATCCAAAACTGCCAGTGCGTAGCAACACTTACAGGTACAGCGGGTCAGGAGGCTATGATGCTTCGCCGCCCAGTTATTATGGGGGGAGACATTCTTTATGAGAATGCCCCAGGTGTTATGCGAATCGAGGATATCTATGGCAACTATGAGTCAGCTATGGCTTCATGGGAAAAGCCGAGTCGAGAGGATATTATCAAGTACCTTGCAGCATATATGTCATGTGCTCGCCCAGGCAACTGTTATGTCTTAAGTGAAAAGCGTTTAGAGCCTGACAATATCAAGCTTCTTGCTAAGTCAATGTTTGATTATTTTCAGGAAAAGAAACCTTCTTAATAAGGAATAAATAATAGATAAACCTAGGCTTATTAGCCCAAATTTATCATGGAGGAAATATGAGTAAAGTTTTAGTAACAGGTTCAGATGGATTTATAGGTTCTCACTTAGTTGAAGAGCTTGTTAAAAAAGGATATGACGTAAGAGCCTTTGTTTATTATAATTCGTTCAACAACTGGGGATGGCTAGATACATTGCCAAAGGAAATTATGGATCATGTAGAGGTTTTCGCTGGCGATGTGCGTGACCCTAACGGAGTTCGCGAGTCAATGAAGGGAGTAGATGCAGTATTTCATCTTGCAGCCCTTATTGCAATTCCATTTAGCTATCACAGCCCAGATGCTTATGTAGATACCAATATCAAGGGTACCTTAAATGTACTTCAGGCCGCTAGGGACCTTGGAACAAGAGTACTTGTTACATCTACATCAGAGGTTTATGGTACTGCTCAGTACGTGCCAATCGATGAGAAGCACCCATACCAGGGACAGTCACCATATTCAGCTACCAAAATCGGTGCCGATAGACTTGCAGAGTCATTCTATCGTTCATTTGATTTGCCAGTTACTATCGTGCGTCCATTTAACACATTTGGACCACGTCAGTCAGCTCGTGCTGTTATTCCAACAATCATTACACAGCTTCTTGCAGGCAAGGAAGAGATAAAGCTTGGTAGCCTTACACCTACACGTGATTTCAACTATGTAAAGGATACAGCCAACGGTTTTATCGCAATGTATGAAAGCGACAAGACAATCGGACAGGAAATCAATATTGCAACTCAAAAGGAAATCTCTATCGGACAGCTTGCTGAAGAGCTTATCCGTCAGATTAATCCAAATGCAAAGATTATCTGCGACGAAGATCGTCTTCGCCCTGAGAAGTCAGAGGTAAACCGTTTACTTGGAAGCAACGAGAAGATTCTTCAGCTTACAGACTGGAAACCACAGTACACATTCGAGCAGGGTCTCGCCGAGACTATTGAATTCCTTCGTGGCAACTTGGATAAATATAAAGTGGATATCTATAATATCTAAATTAAAATAATGTTATAAAGTCGTTGAATATTTATGAATTTATAAATATTTATTTATTAATTTAAATGAGATCTGATGAGTATATATGTAAGCAATCCCAAAGACCTTCTTTATCACTCGTTACTTAGAAGGCTCTGAAGGAGGCTTCTTATGTAACGTAAGTAGAAAAAGCAGAGCGAAAGCGCGTCGTGGGATGTTTGCATATATACTCATCAAATCGGACTAAAGGACTAAAATAGAGGTTTATTTATGTCAGATGAATTTATAGCTTTATCGGTGCCAAATTTAAAGGGCAACGAGCTTAAATATGTTACAGACGCTGTAGAGACCGAGTGGGTTTCAACAGCAGGTCCATATGTTTCAGATTTTGAAAAGAAGTTGGCTGAGTATGTGCATACTCCAGCAGCAGTCAGCACACAAAATGGTACTTCGGCGTTGCACATTAGTTTGTTGCTTTGCGGAGTAACAAGAGAGGATGCGGTAATCGTTCCAACTCTTACATTTATTGCGGCAGTCAATCCAACAAAGTATGTTGGTGCAGAGCCAGTGTTTATGGATTGTGATGACAGCCTTTGCATGGATCCTGTAAAGCTTCAGAAGTTCTGCGAGACAGAGTGCGATTTTACAGATGGCAAGCTTATTGATAGACAGACAGGCCGCCATATTAAAGCAATGGTGGTTGTGCATGTCTTTGGAAATATGGCAGATATGGAGGCAATTATGCCAATCGCTGCCAAGTACAACATCAAGGTAATCGAGGATGCAACAGAGGCGCTTGGTACTTACTATACAACAGGTGAGTACAAGGGCAAATTTGCAGGAACCATCGGTGATTTGGGATGTTATTCATTTAATGGCAACAAGATTATCACCACAGGTGGTGGCGGAATGATTGTATCCAACAATCAGGAGCTTCTTGACCATGCCAAGCATTTGACAACTCAGGCCAAGGCGGATCAGGCTAATTTCATTCACGATGAAATTGGTTTCAATTATAGAATGACCAATCTTCAGGCAGCACTTGGACTTGCTCAGTTGGAGCAGCTTGAGGGATTTATCAGGACCAAAGAAGCAAACTACTTTAGATACAAAGATGCCATCGACAAGATAGATGGTCTTCACGTACAGGATTTCAGAGAGGGAATCCGTAGCAATTACTGGTTTTATTCGGTGGTCTTTGAAAATGATGAGACAGGTCGTGACCGACTTATTGAGGAATTAAAGGAAAACCATATTCAGTCCCGCCCAATTTGGGGATTGATCTCTGACCAGATTCCTTATGAAGGTTCCCGTACATTTGAGCTTGAAAGAGCACCATGGTACTGGCATCGCGTAGTCAACGTTCCTTGCTCAACCAATCTTGATGCATCTGGCGTAGACCGAGTTATTAATGTTATTAAAAATTTTAAATAAGCGGGCATATTCCCGTGGAGAACAATATGGAAAATGTATTAATACATGAAGATGACACAATATTGCAGGCTATGCGAACTTTTGACTCCAGTGGCCGCCGTACAGTGTTTGTTGTTGATGAGGATAACAAGCTTTTGGCAGCTCTTAGCGAGGGTGATGTTCGCAGGTTTATATTGTCAGGTGGAGATTTAAACGATGAGGTTCGTACAATCGCCAACTACAAGCCACGTAGCCTTAGCGAGGATGAGATAGATGACGCCAGAGATTATCTGCGCCGTCACAACATCGAGGGCTTGCCTATCGTGGATGAGGATGGCCGTGTGATTGATTCAGTTTTCTGGAGTCAGAATCACTACAAAAAGCAGAGCGACCTTTCATGTCCTGTTGTCATGATGGCAGGAGGGAAGGGCACACGCCTTTATCCTTACACAAGGATTTTACCAAAGCCACTTATTCCTATTGGGGAAAAGCCAATTGCAGAGCTTATTATGGACAGCTTTGCAGAGTATGGCATTGATAGAATGATTATGGTTGTAAATCACAAGAAAAATATGATTAAGTCATATTTTGGTGAGGTTAGAAAGCCATATACAATCGAGTATGTTGATGAGGATACACCACTTGGAACCGGCGGTGGATTAGCACTGCTTAAGGGCATGGTGGATGAGACCTTTATTCTCACCAACTGCGACATATTAATCGAGGAGGACTACTCCAAGATTTATGCTCACCACAAGGCTGAGGGCAACATGATTACTATGGTTTGCTCGCTGAGAAATTTCCAAATCGCTTATGGCGTAGTGGAGTTTGGTGAGCACGGTAACATTACAGATATGAAAGAAAAGCCAGAGTTCAGTTTCTTTACCAACACTGGTATCTACATCGTAGAGCCAGAGGTAATCAACTACATCAAAGATGGTGAATTCGTTGGCTTCCCTGATATTATTACTCGTCTCAAGGACGATGGTCAAAAGGTAGGCGTTTATCCAATCAATGAAAATACATGGATGGATATGGGCCAGCTTGACGAGTTAGGCAAGATGGAGAGTAGACTTAGAGGAATAGGCAAATAACGGAGGAATTATTCTTGGAAAAGATAAAAAGTTTTTTCTATCCAATGAACAAGGATAAAGCTTTTAAAATAGGAGCAGTTGCAGTTGCAGCAGCAGGCATTATATATGCCCTGGTATTTTTCATTTTAAATTGCTTTGATACATCAAAATCTAAATTTTATAATGGCTACTTTGCGATAATACTTATTGCAATGATTGCCCTTACTATTTATCTTGTGAGATTTTTGATTACAGATAAGCAGTGGAGCTATTCGAGAGTGTATGTGATATTGGCTCTCGGCTGGAGCATTTGCATGCAGCTTATTATGCCTCCTTTTTCAGGACCGGACGAAGAGCACCAATATTATAGTGCATACCACTGTTCCAATATTTTCATGGGAATAAAGGACCACGATTTCGATACTACTCCAGGAAGCTATGGCAACTGGATTGAGGGTACCTCGTATTTTGAAATGCGTGCAGAGGATTATTACAAGGCTCCTTGGATTGATATTACTTTTCCATATCAATACCAGGTTTTAGCTGATGGAAATTGGTTCCATACAGATGAAGAAATGAAGGAATTGGTTCAGTGCTTTATTAAGCCAACTCAGGCAAGGAGATATTTGTTATCTGGCCTTGGTATTGCCATTGCAAGATGGCTTGGATTTGGTTTGTCAGGCGTTATTTTCATGGGCCGATTCATGAACAGCCTTTCACTTATTTTAGGTGGATGGATTTGTATAAAGCTTCTTCCTGTAGGAAAGCTGCAGCTGATTAATTTCTGCCTGCTTCCAACAATACTAAATCTTTTTGGCTCTTATTCTTATGACAATATGAGCATTATGTTTTCATGTCTTCTTTTGACAGTGTGCTTATATTTGAGCCAGGAGAAGGTTAAGCTTCATGCATGGTATTTATATTTAATTGCACTTTTAGCATTGATGCTTGTACCAAACAAGATGGTTTATGCCTTGTTTATAGGATGGTTCTTTGTGATACCATTAAAGAAATGGGGCACTGATGTTGTAAAGAGTAAAAAATGGTATGAGTACGCACTGCTTGGAGTATTCTTAGCAGGTGCTGCAGTGGCACTTAAGAAGATGGTGCCAAAATATAGTTACATACTATATGATTGGTTCATTCTTCATCACAATCATCCAAACATTCCACAGGATGCTACTCGTGAAGCATACAAATGGGTTGACTTTTTGGATAATCCGGGAGCAACCTTAAAGTTTGCCTGGGAAGGAATAAAGAAGGATTTTTGGTACAACATTAAACATATAATTGGAAATGAATTTGGCCATACCGGACTTTTTCAATTTAGTAACGGCAAGATGATTCCAATGGCATGTGTAATAATTTTACTTGCAGTGTTAATTGTTGGGCTGATTATTAATAAGGGAAATCGTCTTAAAAAGTGGCAATATGCAGTAGTTGGATTAGTACTGTTTGTTTGCCTGGCAGCCATATTTGCAGGATGCCTTGTTAAGTTTACAGCAGTGGATAGTGAAAGAATTCAAATTTCATTTAGATATTTGATTCCACTTTATATGTGTCTGTGCATAGCCTTAGGCTCTGACGCAAAAGAAAACAAAAGAGCAATGTCATTGATACTTATTCAGAATGTAGTATTGATATTTGCTATGTGCAGCGTGATTTACTTCCTGCTCCATCTTAGAGATGGTTTGGGAGTGCCGGAAATTTTGATTCCACTTGGATATCAGTAAAATGTAGGGATTAGAGCAGTTTTTAGAAATAGCGTTATAGTAAGGAGAGAGAGATGACAAGAGAACAAGTATTTAAAGAGTTGACAGAGATTTTCTGGGATGTATTTGATGACGAGGACATTGAGCTTACAGACGAGACAACAGCTGATGACATCGAGGATTGGGATTCACTTGAGCAAATCAATCTTGTAGTAGCTTGCGAAAAGAAGTTCAACGTTAAATTTGATATGAAAGAAATCCAGAACCTTAAGAACGTAGGCGAGATGGTTGACACTATCCTTGCTAAGGTAGGCTAAATATTTTGACTTAAGTCATATAGTAGGAACTTATGAATAATTACAAATACGAAGATTTAAAGGTGGGGATGAGCGAGTCCTTTACAGTGACAATCACTCCTGAGATGCTTGACAGTTTCAAGGGCATCACAGGGGACATCAATCCCCTTCATAACGACGAGGATTTTGCAAAAGGAAAGGGTCACCCAGGCAGGGTTGCCTACGGAATGCTGACAGCCAGCTTTTTATCAACTTTGGCAGGCGTGTATATTCCGGGAGAGCGCAGCCTGATTCAGCAGGTGGAGACCAAATTTGCAAATCCAGTCTATATCGGTGATGAGCTTACCGTAAAGGGCGAGATTGTGGAGCTTGTAGAAAGCGTGCAGCGCCTGGAGCTCAAGGTGGTTATCACCAATCAAAATGGTAAAAAAGTGTTGCGCGGCAAGATGGGAATTCTTGTTGTATAGACCAACTTTAATAGATTGACTGGAGAATAATGATGAGAGAAAACAAAACACTCTTTGTAACAGGTGCATCATCGGAGCTTGGAACAGCTTTGATAGAGCAGGTTGCAGACAACTATGATACAATTGTTGCTCATTATAGGAGCAGCGTTTCGAGATTGCTTCCATTGGAGGAAAAGCTTGGAGAAAAGCTGATGATGATTCAGGCAGATTTTGCAGATTCGATGTCAGTTCGTTCAATGCTAGACTTTATGGAGGAGCGGGAGATTAAGCCAGATCATGTGGTTCATCTTGCTGCTGTTCCTATGGAAAATAAGCATTTTAAAAAGCAAAGCTGGTGTAACTTTGCTGAAAATATAGAGACAGATCTTCGTCCAATAGTTGAAATACTGGACGTTTTTTTGCCTAATATGGCAAAGCAGAAGTATGGCAAGGTTATATTTATGCTTACTTCCTGTACAGTGGGTATGCCACCAAAGTATACAACGGTATACACTACTGCCAAGTACGCACTTTTAGGACTTATGAAGTCTCTTTCTGTAGAGTATGCAGACAAGGGTATCACAGTAAATGGTGTTAGTCCTGAGATGATTGAGACAAGATTTTTGAAGGATTTGCCAGATCTCATTAAGGAGATGAATGCAAACGAGATGCCTATGGGCAAGAACCTTACAGTGGATGAGGTTGTGCCAACATTGTCATTCCTTCTTTCAGATGGAGCGGACATGATTAGTGGTCAAAACATTGCTATTACAGATAGCAAGCATTAATAAAGATTTTCAACAGTAAACTTATTAGAAGGTCGAAGCTATGAAAAACTTAGTAATCGTAGGAACAGGCGGCGCCGGTAAAGAAACCAAGTGGTTGGCTGAGCGAATCAATGCCGTTACTCATACATGGAACATTTTAGGATATATTGACGTTGAACCAGGTAAAGAGGTGGTTGGGGATGATAGTTATATCACCGATACCACAGAGGAACTGGACGTTGTTATTGCCATGGGCTCCATGGAAAAACGCAAGTTTTTGTATGAGCTGTACAAGCAAAATCCTAAAGTTCATTTTCCAAACTTGATAGATCCGACAGCCATTGTTTCTGAAAGTGTAACAATGGGAGAGGGCAATGTAATCTGTGCAGGTGCAATCCTTACAGTAGATGTCAAAATCGGAAATCAAAACCTTATCAACTTTAACTGTACTATCGCCCACGATAGTGTGCTTGGAGATTTTAACACTCTCAATCCAAATGCCAATATTTCAGGCGCATGTACCCTTGGAAATCTCATTGAAGTGGGTACCGGTGCCCAGATTGTACAGGGCAAGAAGATTGGTGACGAGACTCATATTTGGGCGGGCTCCTGTGTAATCAAAAACACTAAGGGTCGTTGTGAAGTTGTAGGGGTACCAGCCAAGACAGTATTAAAATTCTAATAAAACGTGACTAGCGGGAGTAATAATGAAGCATATTTTAATAATTTGCCAATACTTTTATCCAGAGCAGTTTAGGATAAACGATATGGCTTTTGAGTGGGTAAAGAGGGGCTACAAGGTAACGGTAGTAACTGGCATCCCAAATTATCCAGAAGGAAAATTTTATCCAGGCTACGGCTGGTTCAAGAATACAAAAGAGACAGTGAATGGTGTAGAAATCCACAGAATTCCTCTTATTGCAAGGGGCAGTAGCAAGCTGGGATTGATTGCAAACTATTTCAGCTTTCCTTTCTTCGGATTCTGGTGGAGCCTATTTACAAAAATAAAAGCTGACGAAGTCTTTATGTTTGAGACTTCTCCAATGAATCAGTGCAAGGTTGGTGTGCGCTATGCCAAGAAGCACAAGATTCCTTGTTACTTATATGTACAGGATCTTTGGCCTGAAAATGTAGAGATGATTACAGGTATTCATTCGCCACTGGTAGTTAGACCAATTGAGAGAATGGTGCGAAAGATTTATAAAGGCTGCACCCATATTTGGGGTACAAGCCCAAGCTTTGTGGATGGGATTCGTAAATACGTAGACCCGGCAGAGCATGACAAGGTCAGCTTCTGGCCACAGTATGCAGAGGAATTTTATGAGCCAAAGGAAAAGGTTGCTCACGAAGGCTTCAACGTAATCTTTACCGGAAATATAGGACAGGCTCAGGGGCTTGAAATTCTTCCTGATGCGGCAAAAATGATTCGTGATCAGCGGATTAAAAATATTAAATTTACAATTGTAGGAGATGGACGTGCTCGCAAAAGCTTTGAGGATGCCATCACAAGAAACGGTGTATGGGATATGTTTGAATTTGTAGGCAGGGTAAAGCCACAGGAGGTTCCTGGACTTTTAGCGACAGCCGATGCAGCATTTATCTCGTTTGCAGATGATGAGCTGTTTGCCAAGACCATCCCTGCCAAGCTTCAGTCATATATGGCCTGTGCTATGCCAATCATCGCTTCGGCGAAGGGCGAGACAGCCCGCATTATCAAGGAGGCTGATTGCGGACTTTGCTCCAATATTGGCGATGCCGAGGAGCTTGCTGTCAACATAGTTGCCATGAGCAACATGTCTTCAGACAGGCTTAAAACTCTAGGGGAAAATTCCTATAACTATAACCTATCTCATTTCCAAAAGAAGACTCTTATGGATGAGATGGATGAGTATTTGAAGTAAAGATTATTATGGGCGAATTAGTTAGATACAAGTATATATTTAATGGTCGAGTGCAAGGTGTGGGGTTTAGATACAAGGCCGCCTACACAGCGCAGAAATATAATCTGACAGGCTATGTCAGAAATGAGTATGATGGCTCTGTTGTTGCTGAGATTCAAGGAACAGATGCGGCCATCGACATGTTCTTTCAGACCATGAATAACGACAGATTTATCAACATACAGGACATAGATTTTCAGAAGCTTCCCGTTCAAGAGGATGAGAAGTCATTTGAAGTGTTGTATTAAAAGGAAGCAAAAATATGGATTACCTACACACAGTACATTATTACGAGACAGACAAGATGGCTATCACCCATCACTCTAATTACATCAGATGGATGGAGGAGGCAAGAGTCGATTACCTTGCAAAGATTGGCTGGGATATGCCTAAGGTTGAAGCCATGGGGATTGTTTCTCCAGTTTTAAACGTTAATTGTAACTATAAGAAAACAACGGCCTTTGCTGACAAAATTTCTATCAAGGTTTCTATAACAGAGTTTAAAGGTGTAAAGCTTGGATTTGCATATGAGATGAGAAATGAAGCTGGCGAGATTGTTTGCACAGCTACATCATCTCACTGTTTTTTAAATACAGCTGGTAAACCAATTAATGTGAAGAAACAGTTTCCAGATTTATACGAAGTACTTAATAATCTTGCGACAAATAATTAATATACGAACAGCTCTCTATTTCAAAGATACATATGAAATAGGGGGCTTTAATTTTGCTAAGAGAAACTATAAGTATAGGGATTATGATATAATCATATCAAGTATGCATGAAAAGGATAAAAAAATGAAAGTATGCCTAGGAACAGTTATATATAAACAATCAAAGGACTTTTTTGAGGATTTGATTAAGTCGGTAGATAGTCAGTCTGATAAAGATTTTGACCTTTTGATTGTAAATGACAACTACACAATGGATGAGCTAAAGGAAATTGGCATGATATGTAAGTATGGTGCACCAAATAAAGTGGCGCCATCTATTTCTGGTAAGACTGTCTTTGTGGACCTTGAGCCGATGCATTGTACCGTGGCACAGACTCGCATCGAAATGATAAAGTCAGCCAAGGAAAAAGGCTATGATTTGCTCATAGTCAGCGATGCCGATGATACATTTGCAAGCACCCGCGTGGCAGAGTACAAGAAGGCCTACGAATTAGACAAATCCTATGCTTTCTACTATAATGAGTTAGTTACGGATAAGGGTAAAACCGTCCTTGAAAATCTGCCTGATGAGGTGGCAGATGTTAGGATAATTTCCCAATCCAACTTCATTGGCATGTCCATAGCGGCAATCAATTTAAATATGATTGATGAAGATTTTATAGATACTCTTTCAGAGGGTGATTGCACGGTCTTTGATTGGTATTTTTACAGTCGCCTTTTAATGGACATAGGCAAGGGAAAGCTAGTCAAGAATGCAGCTACAGTTTATCGCATTCACGATAACAATACTGTAGGTACCAGTCACAATGTGGAGCAGGAGTACCAGGTCAAGCTGATTCATTATCAGAACTTAGCTAAACGTTATCCATACTTTGAGTATCTTTATCAAAAGCTTAAGGTATTGGATATTACAAAAATAGATGCAAGCCAAAGTCACAATGGCTATTGGTGGAGCAACATAATTATGGAGGATTCCTATGAGATTTAATTATCAGGACATGGTAACAGGCGGTAAAAAGCCATATGTTATCGCAGAGCTTGGAGCTAATCACAATGGTGACATGGAGCTTGCCAAGACAATGATTAAGACTGCAAAGGAGTGTGGCGCAGACTGCATCAAGCTTCAGTCTTTCACAAAGAGCAACGTATTTTCTAAGAAAAATTACGAGGACAATTTCTTCCTCGGAGACGATTATAGAAACAGAACAGACTACACTCTTGAATCAATCGTAGAGGCTTATGCACTTACAAGAGAGCAGCATTTTGAGCTTAAGAAGTATTGTGATGAGCTTGAGATTGATTTCACATCTACACCATTTGATAAGGCTGGCGTAGATTTGCTTGTGGATGAGCTTCACGTACCATTTATCAAGGTTGCTTCTATGGATGTTGAAAACGTGCCATTCCTTAAGTACATCGGCAGCAAGGGTGTGCCAGTAGTTATTTCTACAGGACTTACAGGTATGGATGATGTTGTAAATGCTATCGCAGCAATCGAGGCCGGTGGATGCAAGGAGATTTGCGTTCTTCACTGTGTATCAATTTATCCACCAGCAGATGAGCAGGTAAATCTCAACAACATCGACATGTATCGTATGGCATTTGGTTATCCAACAGGATATTCGGATCATACATTTGGTACTGTTGCGCCAATCATGTCTATTGCAAAGAATGTGTGCATCATTGAAAAGCACTTCACAATGGACAAGAACATGAAGGGATGGGATCACAAGATTTCAGCCAATCCAGAGGAAATGAAAATCATCTGCGATGCAGCAGAGCAAGGCTACAAGATGATGGGAAGCTTCCGTAAGGTAGTAAACGAAAGTGCACACCAACGCGGCGAGTACAAGCGCTCAATCGTGGCTGCAAAGGACCTTAAGAAGGGTCACATCCTTACTGAGGACGACCTTGATTACAAGCGTCCTGGTACAGCAATTTCACCTAAGTTCTATGAGATGCTCATAGGCAAGGAACTAAAGCGCGATATTGAAGCAGATGAATTATTTAACTGGGGAGATTTCTAAAGTTAAATATTTATATAGTATTTATATCATCTAGCTAGTTACAGTAGATTATCAAAAAATTATCTGTAGCTATCAAGCTCTGAGTGTTGTCGAAGGAGACGTTTGTAGTCGACGAAGACAATATCTTAGGCTTGAGAGCGTAACAGATGTTAGTAAACATTGAGATTGTAACTAGCGTAGATTTTAGAAAGAGTGAAATATGATTGCATTTATTCCAGCCCGCGGAGGCTCAAAGGGCGTCCCAGGCAAAAACATAAAAGAAATATGCGGCAAGCCACTCATTGCTTGGACAATTGAGGCTGCTAAAAAAGCCGAGTGCATAGACAGAGTAATAGTTACAACAGACGATGAGGCTATTGCTGAAGTTGCCAAGAAGCATGGCGCAGAGGTTCCATTTATGCGACCAGCAGAGCTTTCTTCAGATACAGCTTCTGCCATAGATGTTTATCTTCATGCAACAGAGTTTGTCATGAATGAGACAGGAGAAAAGGTTGATAAGTTTATGGTGCTACTTCCAACGGTTCCACTTAGAACAGAAAAGCACATTGATGAGGCTTATCAGCAGTTTTTGGCAGATGGAGCCACAACTTTAATATCCTTTGCAGAGGCAGAGGTTCCAGCAAGCTGGTATCACAAGTTAAATGAAAAGGGACGTGTAGAAAATGCAGGCTTTGGCCAGGGCATCACCATGACCAACCGTCAAAACAACGAGACCTACATTATCCCAAACGGCGCAATCTATATTTTAGATTACGATTTGCTCAAGGAAAAGAGAACCTACTACTGCGACAACACAGTAGCGTATGTTATGAAACGAGAGGATTCAATCGACATAGATTATCCAATTGATTTCGAGTTTGCAGAATGTTTACTTTCAAAGAAAATCAGTGAGAACAAATAATGATAATAATTAGAGCTATAGCCTTTTTGCTCCACTTCACACTTGTGCCAGTGGCCCTAGGCAGACTAATTACATACAAGTCAAAGGACAGCCAGCACCACTCACCAATAGTTACCTATATATTGGGAATGGCTGGTGCCCTTGGGATTTTTTATATCCTAAATTGTGGCTTCTATTTATATCAGAATGTCACAATGATTACCGAGCTTGTCAAAGGCGGTTTTCACAGACTTTGCATCACCTATTCGGTGATTGTAATTTTGCTTATTGCACTTTGGATTTATCTTGAAATCAAGAATAAAACAGCTGTCAAAAGTTATTTTAAGAACTGGTTTGACGACGTGATTAAGAGCTTTAAAGAGGATAAGCTTCATATCGTATATGCGATAATTTTTATTGCTCTTTTATTTTTCCAAATGTACATGTCCCTTTCATACGAGATAAATGAATGGTCATACGATGATTACGAATATGTGGCTACAAGCTTAGATGACATCAATACGGACATGATTACCAACGTAAACTTTGTAACAGGCGAGGCCCCATTTACCACATCAAAGCGTGTGGCTCAGGCTTGGACTACTTATGTTGCATATCTTTCAGTGGTTTCATCCTTTGAAGTAACCACTGTTTGTCATACAATTTTACCGGTGTTACTTTTGGCTGTGGCATACGGTATTTATTATTACATCGCCAGATTTTTATTTGACAAATCCGACAATCGAATTATATTTATGATTCTTTTGGAGGCTGTATTTATCATGGGGAATTTCTCACATTATTCCCCAACATTTAGACTGCTGTGCGCTCTCTGGCAGGGCAAGGCAGTACTTTCAGCCATATTTATACCTTTTATGATTTGCTACATGGTAAGAGCATTTTCAATAGAATTATCAAACAGGGTTACTGCAACTATAGCAATTCTTTCTGTAGGAGCGGCCAGCCTTGCAGGTATTTCAATGGGATTAGTCAGCCTTACCGTGATAGGTATGTTTATTATGATGGCTGTATACAATCGCAAGATTTATGGCATACGCTACCTATTGGCGGGCCTTGCGGGTCCAGCTGTTCAAGGGGTAATGTATGTTCTCAGTGAACTATTATTAACGTCACAGTGGAGTTAATAGATGGAATGGTTTAACTTCATAGCAGGCATTACCAAAAATTTCTGGAAGGACAGATATATATTTGCTTTGCTATTTGCGGCAGCGTTGGTAATGATTCTGTTAATTGAAAAAGAAAAAATAAAACGATACACCTTCCTGTGGTTTACAGGTCTTGTATTGCTTTTCATATACAATCCGTTAACCTGGTTCATTGCCAATCGGTTTTTCGACCACAGCGCATTTGAGCAGTACTATATGCGATTTTTTAGTGTGATACCAGTGATGATTATAGTAGCCTACGGCCTTACCCTTGTAATAGCAAAGCTTGCAGGAGTAAAGAAGCTTGTGGGGCTGGTGGCGGCACTGGCAATAGTTTTGGTATGCGGACGGTTAGTCTATGCAGAGGATTGGTTTACCAAGGCGGAAAACCGCAACAAGGTGCCTCAGGACGTTATCACCATATGCGATATTTTTGCAGATTATGAAGGTGACAAGATTCGCATTATGGCGCCTCAGGATATTGCAGTTTACCTGCGCCAGATGGATAGCAGGTTTTCTATGCCTTATGCCAGAGAGCCCCTGCCACAGGAGGCCTTTGAGCTCACCAATCCAAATCCGGACACTCTTGCTGTATCGGATTACTGTGCTACTAATGACGTTGATTATGTGGTGACATTTGCAGGTGATGAGGTGCTTCCTGCTTACCTTGATAATGGTTACGAGCTTTATGGTCGCACCACCAATTATGCTATTCTCAAGGTGCCAACTGATTGGGTGCTGAAGGAATACAAGGATAATGCAAACCTGCAGGGCCTTTGCTATACCATGTACAACAAAAAAGACGGGACATTGATAGTCATTGATGGAGGCCATGTTGAAAATGCTAAATACGGCAAGATTACACCGGGGCTTCGAGAGGCTATCGAGGCCTATGGCGGCAAGGTAGACGCCTGGATTATCACACATTATCACATGGATCATGTGGACGCATTTAATGAAATATATGCAGACCCACAGGGCATAGATATCAAGGAGATTTACGTATCCCCACTTGACTCGGAAGTGTTTTATTCAAAGGCACAGGAGTGGGATGATGTGGATTCCTTTGACAGATTTATGGAGCTTACTGCAGATGCAGACAACATAAATCCGGTAAAGCGTAATGATGTTTTAGAGTTTTCCGATGGATTAAAGATTACCTTCCTTAATAGCTATGATGATAGCATCAAGGATGTTGAGGACATTCCAAACAATGCCTCCTTGGTATTTAAAATGGAAACAAAAAACAGAAGTGCACTTTTCTGCGCTGATTGCCACAGCAGGGTGATGGCAGAAAGACTGATAGATGATTATGGTGATGATTTAAAAGCAGACATTTTGCAGTGTGGACATCACGGCAACAACAGCATGCCGGAGGACACTGGCTTTTATGAAAAGGTGTCGCCATCGATTGCTATATTTGATATGCCGGAAGAAATGCTCACAAGCCCGGAATATACGGCGGGAGCTCTGGCAGCATATTTACAGAAAAATGATTGCAAAATAGTTTGGTTTAACGACAAGCCAAATGGATTTGCGTTTTACTAAGATTCCACATTTTTAAATGGAGAATGATAAATGACAATGGAAAAGATTATGGCAAAGCAAAAGTTGATATCCGTATTTACGATAGCTGCAATTCTATTTGCCAGATGTAACCTGGGCCTTTCCCATGGCAAGGCTTACGTTGGTGCAAATTTACTGGTTGATTTTATAGCGGCAGCTTTTTGCCTATGCCTATTCATAAAAGATAAAGAGACCACTAAGAAGTCAGTATTTAATCTGGCAACCATATGGCTTCTGGCTTTCTCGATTTTGGTGTTTATATACGGTCATTTCAAAATTGGCGTGGCATATCCGGATATGTACAGCCGACAGTTTCACTTGCTTACAATAGTGCCACCGGTTTTGATTATGGTGATTTTATTTCATGCCAAGGATGATTTGCTTGATATAATTTCATGGGCAGGAAACATAGTTATTGTGACATCGTTGATTACAAGCCTGATTTACGACGACGTTTGGGGCGAGTGGCTTCAGGGCATGACATCCAGAGTTGGAAAAACACCTGCAGGAACATGTGTTGATACAAGCAATTTGGTGTTGGTGTTGATGATTCCACCTTTGTATCAGGCAATTGTAGGTAAGCAGCTGAAAAAGCATATAGTGTTTGTGCTTTTGGCGGTTTTCCAGATTGTTGCATCTGGAACTAAGTCATCAATGTTTCCAATAATTTTGGTCTTTGCCATATTTTTACTTGGCTCGGCGAAGGATAAAAAGGAAGCTCGGCGCAATGTTATTATTCTTCTAGCTATAGGAGTGGTCGGATTTGCAGCAATTATGTTTATACCGGCATTATATGGTATCATTGGAGAGCGTGTAGTAGAAATGTTTCAAGCCCTGGCCGGCAAGACATCCGGCACCCATGAAAGCACAGGGCAGAGAATGGGAGTTATCAGGGAGTTCAACAATCACTTTGGCGAGCATCCTGTTTTTGGACATGGCTTTTACGCGTTTAAGACCATGCCTTACGCGCTGCTTGAAGAGTACAGACCAAATGAGGGTACGGAGATTGCCTACCGAGCTATTCACACCCACATGAATTTCCTTGAGTTGTTATTCTCTTTTGGAATATTTGGATTTGTAATGTATTACTGGTTCCCGGTATATTTGACAATAAAGAGCTTCTTTGCAAAGAATAAGGCAGCCAAGCTCATTGTTTTATCATTTATGTGTTCATTTGTGTTTATGGATTTGGGAATAGATATGTTTTACCCATACATGACACCTTATTATACATATTTAGTTGCCTACTGCCTGCTTAGAAACAGCGGGGACGACAGAAAGCAAGGAGGATTATAAAATGAAATATGCAATTATCGGATGCGGACGTATTTCACCAAACCACGTAGTAGCATCACAGAAGACAGGACTCGACCTCGTAGCACTTTGCGATCTCGACCTCAAGAATACTGAGGATAAGATAAAGAAGTTTGATATTGATGCAAACTACGTAAAACAATACACAGACTACAAGGAAACGCAGGCAAATGAAAAGCCTGAGCTTGTTGCTATCGCAACTGAGTCAGGAAAGCATGCCCAGATAGCACTTGACTGTATCGAGGCAGGTTGCAATGTCATCATTGAGAAGCCAATTGCACTTTCGCTTGCAGATGCAGATGCAATAATTGAGGCTGGTCACAGAAAGGGCGTAAAGGTTTGTGCTTGTCACCAGAATCGTTTTAACAAGTCTATTCAGATGATTAGAGAGGCTCTTGAAAAGGGCAGATTTGGTCGTCTTTTATATGGTACAGCTCACATCCGTTGGGCTCGCGACCACGAGTACTATGACCGCGCTTCTTGGAGAGGCACATGGGAGCAGGATGGTGGTGCACTTATGAATCAGTGTATCCACGATATCGACCTTCTCCGCTGGATGATGGGTGATGAGGTTGTGCGTGTGGTAGGTATGACAGATCGCCTTAAGCATGACTACATCCAGGCTGAGGACCTTGGTATTGCCTTGGTTCAGTTTGCCAACGGTAGCTACGGTATTATCGAGGGAACAACAAACGTATTCCCTAAAAACCTTGAGGAGACTCTTTACATCTTTGGTGACAAGGGTACTGTAAAGGCTGGCGGTGACGCTGTAAACCTTCTTGAAGAGTGGAACTTCTCTGACTACATCGACGAGCCAGAGCAGGTTAAGAAGGAATGCTCAGAGCTTCCTCCAAATGTATATGGCTTCGGTCACACAAAGCTTTACCGCGATGTTATTGATGCAATCGAAAACGACAGAGAGCCATACGTAAATGGCGAGGCAGGCCGCCGCGCCCTTGAGATGGTTCTTGCAATTTATAAATCAGCTGCAACTGGAGAGACAGTTGAATTCCCAATGAAGGAATGCAGCACAATGGATTTTGTGGGACGATTCGATAAATAATAAAAATACGAATTTATATAATACATAGAGAAAAACGAGTTGTCGGAGGGGTAAGAGGAAAAATGAAACCTAGAGAATATGGTGGTTGCTTGCCACTGGAGCTTAGAAAACTTAATAGTGATTATTTTCCAGGCTTCGACTATGTTGCTCTTAATTCGGGGCGCAGTGCAATAGCATATGCTGCAGTTGCCGGAGGTTTCAAGAAGGTCTATATTCCTTATTATACCTGTAAGACAGTTGAGGCTGGATTGATGGATGTGACATTGCCTTTGTCAGAATCAGCTGATGACGAGGCTTCATCTAAGCTGGAGATTTGTTACTACAACATTGATTCAAGCTTTATGCCAATAGAGCCGGAAGGTGGATTTGACGACAGGGCACTTTTCGTATATACGAATTACTTTGGAATTATGACTCATGTGCAGCAGACAGATATTATCTCTGAGCACAGTCGCGTGCTTTTTGATAATACCCAGGGCTTCTATACCAAGCCTATCCGCGGCACATACTCGGCATATAGCTGTCGCAAATTCTTCGGTGTGCCAGATGGGGCTTTTCTCGTGGCAGATAATCTGCCAAAACTTAGTTATCCTACAGGCAAAAGCGCCGACAAGGCGGACTTTTTACTTAAATCCATTGAAGAAGGGCCAAATGCAGTCTACGATATTTCCAAGGAAAACGAGGAGCACATTAATGGAGAGGGCCTGTGTTACATGTCTAAGCTGACTAAGGCTATAATGGACAGTATTGATCTTGAATCCGTAGCGGCCAAACGAGTTGAGAATTTCAACAGGCTGCACCAGCTTTTAGGCAAATATAACGAGCTAGACATCAAGCTTGAAAATGGAGCACCGATGGTATATCCACTGCTTGTTGATGTAGATGGTGTTCGAGAGCACCTGGTTGAGAACAAAATCTTTGTTCCACGTTGGTGGCGCTGGATTGAAGAATCCAAGGATACCAACGAGTTTGAAAAGCACTTATCAAAGCATCTGGTTCCAATTCCTATCACACAGATTTATGACTTGCAGGATATGGATTTCATTGCAGATGTTGTGATTGAAAAATTGAATAAATAATATATGGCACTTTCCTGGCTATGGGGAAGTGCTATTTAAGTAAAAAATTGATTTTTTCGCGGTTTTTGAGTACACTACAAGGTGGTAAATTTTGTTGCTGGCGGTACAAATTTCAGGCCTGCAGAAGTGCCAGAAATACGCTAGTCAAAGGGTTAAAGGATAAAAATTTGAAAAACAAGAATACTATCAGAAAAATCGAGAGCGTGATAGAGCTCTTGGTAATGGCAATTTTATATTATTTTGTTTATTACTATATCCACGAGTATGCCGAATTTGACAAGGAAAACATTTACCCACTGGTAGGTCGAGGTAAATATGTCCTTATGGGAGTTTACTTTGGCTTGATGTTGGTTATTATCCATCTTTGCGATGGCTTCAAGTACGGTATTTTAAAGATTGCAGATGTATTGTTTTCACAGTGGATTGCAATATTTATAGTAAATGTTGTCACCTATTTTCAGCTTTGTCTGATGGCTAATACCATGATTCCTGTAAAGCCAATTTTGCTTCTTACAGTAGGAGACTTTGTAATATCAGGAATTTTCGTATATATCTTTTTTGCCATTTACGAGCGCTATGCAAAGGCAAGCAAGCTTTTGATGGTTTATGGCAACAAAGAATCTGTCGGGCTCAAACTCAAGATGGACACCCGTGCCGATAGCTACAACATCAAAAAGATTGTCAGCATCGATGAGGGCATGGACAGCATCTTTGAGATGCTCAAAGACTACGATGGCATTGTAATATCTGATGTCAGCGCAGAGCAGCGCAATGACTTGCTCAAGTATTGTTACATGCACAATGTAGAGACCTACATCACTCCAAAGATTTCTGATGTAATTATTGCAGGCGGCGAGGGAATTCACCAGTTTGATACGCCACTTGTTATGATTAACACTACAGGCCTTACTCCTGAACAGGAGCTGGTAAAGAGATGCTGTGATATTATAATCAGTTTAATTGGAATAATCATTGCAGCGATTCCAATGTTAATAATAGCTATTGCCATCAAGCTTGAAGACCATGGCCCTGTATTTTTCAAGCAGGCCAGAGTCACAAAGGATGGCAGAGTTTTTGATATTTTGAAATTTAGAAGTATGGTGGTTGACGCCGAGCATCGCCCAGCGACAGATGATGACGACCGAATCACCAAGGTTGGCCACAAAATCCGCGGCATTCGTTTTGACGAGCTGCCACAGCTTTTCAACATATTAAAAGGCGACATGTCTATCGTAGGCCCTCGCCCAGAGTGCACAGAGCACGTGGCCAAATATACCGCTGCTATTCCAGAATTTGAGTTCCGCAGCAAGGTTAAGGGTGGCCTTACCGGCTTCGCCCAAATCTACGGTAAGTACAACACATCTGCTTACGACAAGATTAAGCTTGATTTGATGTACATCGAAAATTATAGCTTCCTTTTGGACATAAAGCTTATGCTTATGACAATCCGTATCCTGGCCAAAAAGGAAAGCACCGAAGGCTTTGACAAAGTAGTATCTGCCGATGAAATCCTGGCAGAGCTGGAAGCAGATAATTCAGAAAAGTAAGCAGGTAGCTATCAAGCTCTGGGTGTTGCTTGGGGATAATGATAGTTTAGCGAAAAACAAGACAGTAGCATGACAAGCCAATGTGCTGCATCAGATGTAATTTGTATATCAAAAATATAGAACAAGTAAGCTGGTAGCTATCAAGCTCTGGGTATTGCTTGGGGATAATGATAGTTTAGCGAAAAACAAGACAGTAGCATGACAATCTCTATGTGTTGCTGAAGGAGACATGTTAGTCGACGGAAGCAATATCATAGGATTGTTTGCGTAACTGTCGAGGATTTTAGGAAAGAGAGTATTATGCCAATATACATTCCAAAGATTAAGCGAGAATATCAGCGCTGTACCCAGTGCGTCATGGACACCACAGATTCTATGATTGAATTTGATGAGCAAGGTGTCTGCGACCACTGCCGCAACTTCGAGAAAAATATAAAGCCATACTGGGATCCAAATAAGGAGAATCGCGAGGAGCTCGAAAAGGTTGCTGCGCAGATTCGCAAGGATGGAGAGGGCAAGGATTATGATTGCATCCTGGGTATGTCAGGTGGAGCGGACAGCTCATATCTGGCATATATTGCCAAGGAGGTAATGCACCTTCGTCCTCTTATTTACGTTGTTGACACAGGCTGGAATCTCAACGTGGCCGTTGAAAACATTGAAAAGATAGTCAAGGGAATGGACCTTGATATGTATACAGATGTCATCAATTGGAAGGAGATGAGTGATTTCCAGCTTTCTATGTTCAAGTCTGGAATAAGCAGCTGTGATGCTCCACAGGATCACGCTATTTTTGCATCGCTTTACAACTATGCTGTAAAGCATGGAATCAAGTGGGTGCTTACTGGTTCCAACAATAGTACTGAGTTTGTCCGTCCACCAGTTGAATGGATTTACATGAACGACCTTCGCATGTACAAGGATATCCATAAAAAGTTTGGCAAGCGTCCTCTAAAGACCTATCCAACCTGCGGTATCCTTAAGTATAGATTGCTTTACAAATATGTATTTGGGATGAAGCGTTTTTATCCACTTGATTATGTGGTTTATGACAAGGCCAAGGCTGAGGAGTTCCTCCATGAAAAGTATGGCTGGACCAAATACGAAAACAAGCATTATGAAAATGTATTCACCAGATTTTTTGAGGGATACTATCTTCCATACAAATTTGGATTTGATACCAGAAAAAATGTATTCTCAACTCAGATTCTCGCTGGCACAATGACCAGGGAGGAGGCTCTTGAAAAGCTCAAGACCAATCCTTATGACACTGATCAGATGGAGCAGGATAAGGAATACATCGCCAAAAAGCTTGGCATCACAACTGAGGAGTTCGATAAAATTATCAAAGCCCCAGCCCACACCCCAGACGACTACAAAAATTCTATGTGGATGATTCGCCTGGGCGTAAAGATTTGCCAACTGCTTGGAATAGAAAAGAGAAATATGCGATTCTAAAGGACTGGTCAAGGTAATGCAAAACTAATATATAACGAATCTTACTTGTAAGAATGAGTTATATATTTGTTTTGGATTATCCTGCATTGCAGGACCAAAACGACATGCCCGAATGCGCTTTTGGCTTTTCCAGAGGAAAAAAGAAAGTTGTACAAAATATTATTAAGTGAGCTAGTAGCTATCAATCTCGGAGTGTTGTCGAAGGAGACGTTTGTAGTCGACGAAGACAATATCTCAGGATTGAGAGCGTAACTAGCGGATTAGGAAAATTATGGTAGCAATAATCAACTACGGCCTCGGCAACCTGGGCTCTATCGCCAATATGTTAAAAGTTATTGGTGAAAAGAGCGTCATCACAGCCGACCCAGAAAAAATAAAATCAGCCGACCGCATCATCCTACCTGGTGTAGGAGCGTTTGATGCCGGTATGAGCAAGCTTAACGAGACAGGACTCGTTGACTTAATCAAAGAGGAAGCTAAAAAAGGCAAACCCATTCTTGGTATTTGTCTTGGAATGCAGCTTTTGGGAAATCGTTCTGAGGAGGGCGAGCTTCCAGGTCTTGGACTCATCGATTTTGAGTGCAAGCGATTTAATATTCCAGAGGAGCTTAACCTCAAGGTGCCTCACATGGGATGGGATATTGTTGATTTCAAAAAGGATGTTCCACTTCTTAAAGGGATTGAAGGACGTCAGAGATATTACTTCGTACATACTTTCCACGCTGTATGCAGCAATCCTGAGGATGTGATGATGACCTGCGATTACGGTTATGAATTTGCCTGCGCAGTAAATCGTGACAATGTTTACGGAGTTCAGTTCCACCCAGAGAAGAGCCACGATTTTGGCATGAGACTTCTGGAGAATTTTACAAAAATCAGTTAATTATCTAAAGAGGGTAACTATGTTTAATAGACCAAGAATTATTCCAGTTCTCTTGATTGACGATAGAGACCTGATAAAGACTATAAACTTCAAAAAGCCAACTTATCTGGGGGACCCAGTCAACGCCCTAAAGATTTTCAATCGCAAGGGTATTGATGAGATGGCGGTACTTGATATTTCTGCCAGCAAAAAGGGAATAGAGCCAGATTTTGAATTGCTTACAGATATGGCGTCAGAGGCTTTCATGCCACTTTCTTATGGTGGCGGTATCAAAACACTGGACCAGGTTCGCAAGCTTCTTGCCATTGGCTATGAAAAGGTGGTTTTAAACACAAGCCTTGTTGAGGACGAGCAGCTTGTTAAGGATGCAGTTGCTTTAGCCGGTTCTCAGTCAGTGGTTGCATCAATTGATGCCAAGCTTGTTAAGGGTGAGTACAAGTGCTCAATCTGTGACGGTACCAAGGTCATCGACATGACTCCTGTGGAGCTTGCCAAACATGCTGAGGAGCTTGGAGTCGGTGAGATTTTCCTTAACAGCATCGACAGAGATGGCATGATGACAGGCTATGACACCAAGCTAATTAATGATGTTGTAAATGCAGTCGGCATTCCTGTTACAGCCTGTGGCGGTGCCGGAGGCATTTCAGATTTAAAGGATGCTTTGCAAAGTGGCCACGCTCATGCGGCAGCCGGTGGAAGCATGTTTGTATACTATGGACGCCTTAAGGCTGTTCTTATTACAGCTCCAACCGAAGAAGAGCTTACCGAAGCTGGAATATATACAGAATAATTTTTACTATAATAAACAATCTGGATAGAGAGCATGAAAATCTTATTAATTGACGTAAACTGTAAATACAGCTCCACAGGCAAAATTGTCTACGATTTGTACAAGCGTCTAAATGCAGACGGACACGAGGCAAGAATCGCTTATGGCCGTGGAGATGTCATAGATGAGCCAGGTATATACAAGTTTGGGCTGGATTGGGAGACCAAGATACATGCAGGCCTTGCCAGAATCACTGGCAAGAACGGGTGCTATTCTCCAAAGTCAACGTCCAGACTGATAAAATATATTAAGGAATTCAAGCCGGATTTGATTCATATACACGAGCTGCATGCATACTTTGTGAATCACGGCCAGTTGTTAGCTTTTCTAAAGGAGCAGCAGATTCCCATTGTTTGGACTTTCCACTGCGAGTACATGTACACTGGCAAATGCGGATTTGCATATGAGTGCCAGGGCTACAAAAGCGGTTGCGGTTCTTGTCCTTATATTCGCCAGTATGTCAGCTCACTTTTCATCGACAGGACGGCCAAGCTGCTTGCCGAGAAAAAGGAAAGCATGGATGGCTTAAGTATCAAGGCTATTGTTACACCATCTGAGTGGCTCGCAGACAAGACAAGAGAAACTTACCTGTACCAGAATAATATTCAGGTAATTCACAATGGAATTGATACCGACGACATTTTTTATCCAAGACCTAAAGATACAGCTCTTAGAGGTCAGTACGGCATAGGAGAAAATGATAGATTGATACTGGCGGTTGCCCCAAATATCATGGATGTTAGAAAGGGCGGCCAGATGGTTTTAGATTTGGCTGAAACAATGCCAGATACGCAGTTTGTGCTGGTAGGTGCGGATGAGACGAAGCGACATTCTAAAAATGTGCAATTAATTGCCCGTACAAAAGATCAGGATGAGCTTGCAAGATGGTATTCTGAGGCAGATTTGTTTATAATATGCTCGAAGGCTGAAAATTTTCCAACCACATGTATCGAGGCTTTGTGCTGCGGCACACCAGTTGTAGGGCTGGATGAATGTGGCACCAAGGAAACAGCACCAGAGCCTTACGGAACATTTGTAAAGGTAGATATAGCCGGGGATGAGCAGATTAAATATGCTGCCACCTTAGAGGCTTTAAAGCAGGCGGTGGATACGCAGCTTGCTCGGGGACTTACCGTAGATTCTGTACGCAATTACGCTGTAGAAAACTACGACAACGCTGTTATGTACAGTGAGTACTTAAAGCTATACAAAGACTAAATTATTCTTCATACGGAGCAGAGAATGAAAAATTTTTTAAGAAACAGATTAAGAGATTTAAGAGATTTAGTAAACTACATAAAATACTTCCACAAGTTTGGTAAGGTAGGAAAGCGTTGTGTTATGTCGCGACCAATCCGTCTTAGGAATCTTAGAAATGTAGAGTTGGGTGACAGAGTGTACATTCTTCCTGGGCTTCGCATGGAGACATTGGAGTACAAGGATGGGGTGACTTATCATCCTCACATCAAGATTGGAAATGGCGTCACAATCGGTCAAAACGGTCATATTTTTAGCGCCAGCTCAATCACTATCGGCGACAATGTAGGTATCGGTGGCAACGTAATGATTAACGACTGCTCCCACGGATATGCAGACTTGAATTTGCCAATTCAGGATCAGCCTATTACCACCAAGCCAATTGAGATTGGGGAGAATACGCTTATTGGAAACAACGTGCTGATTTTGCCAGGGGTCAAAATCGGACGCAACTGTTGCATCGGTGGCAACGTGGTGATTTCCAAGAGTGTGCCGGATTATTCGATAGTTTCTGCACAGCGACCACGCTCTGTAGTTATGCCTATATAAAAGCTTTTTAGGAGTCTAATTTTAATGAAAATATTACACATTGGCATGCCATCACACTTTACAGAAGGCATGCTATATCAGGAAAACATGCTTATAGCAATGAATGTGGCCGATGGTCATGAGGTCACAATCATCACTGATGTTTATCACTATGAGGGAAGCAAGCTGGTTGAGGGTCCTGAGGAGGACCGCATCATGGAAAATGGTGCAAGACTCATCCGACTTAAATACGACAGGGTATTTTGCAGCAATCTTTGGACTGAAAAGATTCAGAAATGTCGCAGGGTAAAGGACTACTTAAATGTAATTCAGCCAGACACAATTCTATATCACGGCGTATGTGGCTTTGAGATGATGGATGTGGCAGATTATTGCAAGCACCATCCAGATTGCCTGTTTTTCATGGACAGCCATGAGGACTACACCAACTCAGCAATGACAACAGTCAGCAAGATTTTTTATAAATTTATCCACGGACATTTTGTACATAAGGCACTTCCAGAGGTAGACAAGATTTTGTATCTGGGTGTCCAGATGCGAGACTGGCTAAAGGATATATACGGTATTCCTGATGAAAAGATGGAGTTTATGGCCATAGGCGGTATTATTTATTCACCAGAGCAGCAAAAGGAAGCCCGCAACGAGATTATCAACAAGTACGCACTTCCAAAGGATGCCATCATTATGGCTCACTCTGGAAAGCTTTCTGCAGGAAAACGTACAGAGGAGCTTTTAAGAGCTTTTGCAAAGGTTGATGATCCACGACTTGCTTTATTTGTATTTGGTTCCATCCCTGAGGAAATGGAGCCGGTGCTCAGACCTCTTTTGGAGGCAGATAACAGAGTCAGATTCATGGGCTGGAAGGTCAATAAGGAGATTGAAGAATTCCTTGCCGGTGTGGATTTGTACTGCCAGCCAGGCGGACAGTCGTCTACATTCGAGACAGCTATGTGCTGCGGATGTGCAAATATGACTTTCCCACATGAGACATACAAGGACGAAACCTACTCTGATTGTAATGGAGAAAATTATTTCTTTGTGGAAACAGAGGAAGATATGGTAGGCGTCTTTAAAATGATTTCTGAAAATCCGGCAATTTTGGAGCAAACAAAGGCAAAGTCCTTTGCATTCGCCAAGTTGCAGTTTGATTATGAGACAATAGCTAGACGCATTTATACAGTCTAGTGAGTTTGGAGAGATTATGACAAACAAAGAATTATTTAATAAATTTTGCGAAGACAATTATGTGTGCATCTACTCAAAGCCTTGGTGGCTGGATGCAGTAGTTGGCCCAGAGAACTGGGATGTATGGATTTACGAAAAGGGCGGCCGTATCTGGGCTGCAATGCCATACTACCTTGAGGATAAAAACGGTGTAAAGCGTATCACCAAGCCACCTCTTACTCAGACCAATGGCCTTATTGTCAGCTATCCAAAGGACCCACAGTCCCTGGCAAAGCGCGCAAGCTATGAAGAGGAAATATGTGATGCTGCAATTGAGTTTATTGAGTCTATGGGGCTTGATATTTATGAGCAGCAGTTTCAATATAAATACACCAACTTCCTGCCATTTTTCTGGCATCGCTATAGTGTAATCCCTCGCTACACATACGTTATCGAGGATACAAGCGACATGGAAAAGGTGGATGCTGGTATCAGCAGCAAATACAAAAACATGATTCGTAAAGGCGATAAGAATGTTCATCACTTTGGCACTATCGATGCTGATACATTCTACACCGAGCATGAAAAGATTTTTGCAAGACAGGATTTGCCAGTACCATTTTCAAGAGAGCAGTGGCATCGTATATACGAAGCAGCTTACGCCAACAATGCAGGCGAAGTCTTTGCAGCTTTAGGAGAAAATGACGAAGTCCTTTCACTTAGCTTTTTAGTGTGGGATGAGAAGAGCCTCTATCTGGATGCAGGTGGTCCTATTCCAGAGTTTTCTCGTTTACAGACCTATGACGCTCTTGTGCATAAGTCAATTGAGAAGGCCCATGACCTTGGCCTTAAGTTTGACTTTGAGGGCAGCGTAGTAAAGCAGATTAATCACAGCTTCCGCGAGTACGGCGGACGTCCGGTAGAGTACTATCGTTTCCGCAAGGTATTTAATCCAGAGATAATCCGTAAGGAAGCAGAGGAAACCATAAGTAGATTATAAGTGTATAATTGCCTGACTTCCCCTTGAGGGGATTTCTGCCACCCTGGCGAAGGGAGCACTTGATGAGGTGACATGACAGCAGAATTCAACTACTCAGTAGATTTAAAAAATAAAAATATTCTTATAATAATGCCCAAGTTTTACGCCTATCAGGCCAAGATGAAGGAAGATTTGGTTGCCAGAGGTGCCAATGTTCATTTTTATGACGAGGAGCCGGAAAAGACCAAGTTCCTTATTCTGAAAAACTTAGAAAGCATTTTTCATAAGAAAAATATATTTGATAAGTTTAACAGCAAGCTCACTAAAAGGATTCTCGCTGAAATGCCTGCTGGCGGATATGATTATTTTCTTGTAATCAGAGGTAACGTCTTAAACGAGCGTACAATCCACGACATTAAGCTTAGAGCCCTTAAGTCAATGGGCAAGTCAATCTATTATTCGTGGGATTCCTTTGCAAATATGCGCCACAAGGGAGAGCTTGGAAAGCTCTTTGACTGGAGAGGCACCTTTGATTCGGTGGATGCAGCAAATTCCGATATGGGTTATGAACTGTTGCCACTGTTTTATTCAGACGAGTTTGACGGGGATAAGGTTGAACAGCCGGCAGAGTACAAGTATGACTATGTCAGTGTCTCAGCATTTTTCCCATTTAGATACAGATATTTCAAGGCTTTCAAAAAGGCTAACCCTGACAAGAGACTTTGCCTCAAGATATACTTGAGCCCAAGTGTTTACCGCGGCAAAAAGCTGAAAGAGCCAAATCTTGTTAAGGATTTAGACATGGACATTGTAAGCTTTGAGCCATTTACACCAGAGGCTATCAGGGATATGTGCAAAAATTCCAAGGCTGTGCTGGATTTGGCGCATGAAAAGCAGCAGGGTCTAACAATGCGTACAATGGAAACCCTTGGAATCCGCAGAAAACTAGTCACAAACAACATATATTTGCGTGACTATGAGTTCTATAATGAAGATAACAATCTAATACTTTCAGATTTAGGTGCAAAGGCCGACAAGGCCGAGGCCACCGGAGACTATAGCGCATTCGTTTTGCCAGATGCATCTTGGCTAGACAAGCCTTACGCTGCCAACGAAGCGCTGCGCAAGAAATACTCCATCCATGCATGGATTGATAATCTGTTCAGGTAGATAAAGACAGTAAATCAATTAGATGAAGAAGTAGTCATCAAGATCTGAATGTTATCAGAGAAATGATATTAGTTATTATAGAGAGTATATTTATTAGATGAGCAAGTAGGTATCAAGCTCTGAGTGTTGTCGAAGGAATGATACTAGTTGTTACAGAGAGTATATTTATTAAGTGAGGCAGTAGATAGCAATCTCTGAACACACCTAAGCGAAACGTTTTGGTTGAGCGAGGTGTGTAAAGGATTGATAGCGTAACTGCCAGATTAAATACAGGAGTATATATGAAATATTTAGTTACAGGTGCAAACGGCTACATCGGCCAAGGCGTCGTCAGTACAATGCTGGACCTTGGAGCAGAGGTGGTAGCCACAGATTTTCATACAGATGGTGTAGACCCGAGAGCAAAGCGCATTGACGCAGATTTGTTTTCCCTGGAGGACCCATATGGATACTTTGAGAAGCCAGATGTTGTGATCCATTTGGCATGGAGAGATGGCTTTAGACATGCCTCAGAGAATCATCTCAACGACTTGCCAAGCCACTATGATTTCATTTCAAAGATGTGCAGGGCTGGTATTCGCAAGATGTGTGTCATGGGTACCATGCATGAGGTGGGCTTTATGGAAGGCTGCATCAAGGAGGATACTCCATGTGCTCCACAGTCACTTTACGGAATCGCCAAGAATGCTCTTCGTCAGGCTACAATGCTTATCTGTAAGGAGACAGGGGTGAAGCTTCAATGGCTTAGAGGCTACTATATAGTTGGCAATGCCCACAAGGGATGCAGCATTTTTTCAAAGCTTACAGCTGCTGCCGAGGCGGGAGATGCCACATTCCCATTTACCACAGGCCAGAATCAGTTTGATTTTACTGATTACGAATTGTTCTGTGAGCAGGTGGCAAAGGCAAGCATGCAGGATGATGTGCTTGGCATCATAGAGTGCTGTAGTGGACACCCAATGCGATTGGCAGACAGGGTGGAGAAGTTCATTCAGGACAATCACTATACAATAAGCCTTGCTTACGGCACATTCCCGGATCGTCCTTATGATTCGAAGGCTGTTTGGGGCGACTCAACCAAGATTGACGAGATATTATTAAAGTATAAATAGAAAGTAACAAAGGAAGTTTTTTGTAAGCTTCCAGAGAGGTGTTAAATGAAACCAGTTTTATACATTGTAATTCCATGCTACAACGAGGAGGAGGTTCTCCCAATTACAGCACCGGAATTTTTGGCAAAGATTAATGAGCTTGTAAAGCTTGATAAGATTGATGACAAGTCACGCGTTATGTTTGTAAACGATGGTTCCAAGGACAAGACATGGGAAATCATCAAGGACTTGGCAAAGCAGGACGAGCACTATATTGGTATAACACAGAGCCGCAACCGTGGCCATCAGAATGCAGTACTTGCTGGCCTTATGGAGGCAAAGGAGCTTTGTGATATCACTATTTCTATCGACTGTGACGGACAGGATGACATCAATGCAATGAACGAGATGGTTGATGCATATGCAGATGGATGTGAGATTGTTTACGGTGTTAGAAACAAGAGAGATACAGATACTTTCTTCAAACGTTTTACAGCAGAAGGTTTTTATAAGCTTTTAAATGGCATGGGAGCAGAGGTTGTTTTCAATCACGCTGACTACAGACTTGTATCAAGTCGTGTCCTTAACGAGTTTGCCAACTATAAGGAGGTCAATCTTTTCCTTAGAGGCATGTTCCCACTTGTTGGTTTCAAGAGCACTAGCGTTTACTACGCAAGAAATGAGCGTATTGCCGGCGAGAGCCATTATCCACTTAAAAAGATGCTTTCACTTGCATTTGATGGCATAACATCACTTAGCGTAAAGCCTATCCACATGATTACAGGCACAGGTATTTTTGTGTCATTCATCAGCCTTGTACTTTTGGTTTATTCAATTGTTCAGCATTTCCTTGGAAATACAGATCCAGGCTGGTCAAGTATTATGGTGGCAGTTTGCTTTATTGGTGGTATCCAACTGATTTCTCTTGGTGTTATTGGAGAATACGTTGGTAAGACCTATATGGAGACAAAGCAGAGACCACGTTATATTATTTCTGAGAGAACTTACGATAAGTCTGAGGAGAAATAGGCACCAATTCTACAAAGTATAACGAGAAAAGAGTTTATGAGGTTATAATGTTAGAACCTACAATCGAGAATTTTCTCGCTTTTGAGCGAGAGCATAAATGCAATCAAATAGAGATTGAGGGCATGCACGTGTGGGCCTTGTATCGTTATGAAATTCATAATGCTATCAAGGCTGCCACTGTTGGCCGCACCGAAGGCGATGACGCTCCTTTTACCAAAAAGGAGCTTTTTACAATGGCCTTAAATGCTCTCAAGCCTTTTACATACAAGAACGTTGACCTGCTGTTTATCGGCAATGGACGTCGCACCAAAAATCCTGACACTGGTATTTACGAGGATATCTACTGCGACGACCTGGCAAAAGAGTTTAACAGCGTCATCTTAGAGCACCCTGAAAATCACGGACATTGTACACCTAATGGAATGGACAATGTCTATTTTACTGATAGAGTAGCCTTTCAGACCAACCTTGGAGTTAAGCTTTCCAAGAAGTTTAATACCAAAAAGCGTCAGGAGAGAACAAGGAAGGTTACTGAGGTTTTCACACCGCTATTTGCAGCAATTAAAGAGGACTTTGGTCCAGATTTGGCAGATAAGCTTATACCGGATATCGTGGACAGAATGTACTATATTGATATTACTAAAAAGTTCTGCGGCAAGATTTTGGATAAGGCAAAGCCAAAGCTTATTATTGAGATTTGCTACTATGCAATGGAAAGCTATGCCATGAGCATTCTTGGCCATGAGAGGGGCATTCCTACAGCGGAGTACAGTCACGGGTTTGCATTTCCAACCCACACTCCAATGCAGTACAACCCTGAGGACCACTTGACTGAGCTTCCGGATTACGAGCTGATTTATAGCAAGACTCAGCTTCCTATCGTTAATCTTCCGGACAATGTCCAGATGGTTACAGTAGGGTTTCCATTTTTTGAAAAACAGCGCAAGCATTATCAGGCTGCCAATCCAAAGGATGACAAGACAATCTGCTTCATTTCTACCCTTGCAGAGGGAGAGCAAATCAGCAAGGTGGCTGCCAAGGTTGCAGACCTGATAGGAGACGAATACCATATCTATTACAAGCTGCATCCACTTGAGTTTGGATACTACAAGCAGCGCTATCCTTGGCTTGTAAATGACAAGCTTGATGTGATAGATAACAATGAGAATCACATCTTCAAATACCTTGCCAATTCAAGCACGGTAGTCAGCACCCGTACTGCATCTGTTTGGGAGGGTATCGGATTTGGCTGCGATACAATTTTGCTGGATTATGGTGACACCGCCGTAAATATGGAGTATTTTATAAAAGAAAAGGGCGTGCCGCTGGTAGAATCAGCTGAGCAGGTGGTTGAGCTTATCAAGGCAGGCAAGGCCGGCAAGGTCGACCCGGATGGCATGTTTGAACCAAAC
>JAEEGK010004750.1_pt1 | contig 33121 bp, 34 predicted proteins | sample 8958771 | NCBI WGS metagenome assembly JAEEGK01 (sample SAMN16246547, study PRJNA631951) | gut metagenome | biome: gut microbiome; feature: rumen; material: SC-attached | host: Bos | place: Iran: Karaj | collected 2018-10 | reverse complement strand
AAAGACATGGACGGAATCACGGAGATTGCGGTGGAAGGCGCGAAACTGATCCGCAAGCTGACGGAAGAAGAAATTGCCCGCAGCGGCATGAACATCCGTTATGAATATTCCCCGGAAAGTTATACCGGGACGGAGCAGGATTTTGCCGTACGAATCTGCCATGAAGTGATGGAAGCGCTGGGCGCTACGAAAGAAAACCCGGTCATCATCAACCTGCCGGCCACGGTGGAAATGTGTACCCCCAATACCTACGCCGACCAGATCGAGTATTTTATCAAGCACCTGCCCAACCGGGAAGCGGCCATCATCAGCCTGCATCCCCATAACGACCGGGGGACCGGCGTGGCCTGCGCGGAACTGGGGCTGCTGGCCGGCGCGGACCGGATCGAAGGCTGTCTGTTCGGCAACGGGGAACGTACCGGCAACCTGGATATCGTAACCGTGGCGCTGAACATGTACACCCAGGGCGTGGACCCCGGACTGGACTTCCATGACATCCAGGCGGTAGGCAAAGTCTGTGAAGAATGCACGAAGATGCCGATCCCGCCCCGGCAGCCCTACGCGGGGCAGCTGGCCTTCACGGCTTTCTCCGGTTCCCATCAGGACGCCATTAAAAAAGGCTTTGATTACATGAAAAACACCGGAACGGAATATTGGGAGGTTCCCTACCTGCCTATCAATCCGGCGGATATCAACCGGCAGTACGAGCCGATCATCCGGATCAACAGCCAGTCCGGCAAAGGCGGCGCCGCCTTTGTACTGGAAAAGGCAAAAGGCTACCGCATGCCCAAGGCCATGCAGCCGGAATTCGGCGATATCGTCAAGGCTGCGGCGGATGCCTACGGCGATGAACTGAACGAACTGCAGATCGTGGATCTGTTCCAGAAAGAGTTTATCGACCAGAAGGGAAAATACGAACTGATCGAACGGCATTTCCATCAGGCAAAACAGGGTGGGGACAGTCCGGAAAATCCGACAGTCTTTACCGGTGTCATTGCCGTGGACGGACAACAGATGGATGTGATCGGCAGGGGCAACGGTCCTATCGACGCGTTCTTCAATGCGCTCTCAAAAATCGGCGTGACCGGTTACAAGTTTATCAACTACGATGAACACGCGACCAGCGGCGGTTCCAATGCCAAGGCTATCTGCTACATCGAGCTCCAGAAACCGGACGGGAATCATATTTTTGGCGTCGGCGTACATAGCGGCATCGTTGTGGCTTCTTTGCTGGGTATCCTGTGCGCCATCAACCGGGCAGAAAAACAGAAAGCGTAAAATTCAACAATTTCAATTCTTTATGAAAGGCTGCGGCACCCCCGCAGCCTTTTTTATCAGGAATCATTCTCAGTGTATTTTGTATACATTAAGATATTTTTATGATATAATTACTTAATAATGTTTTGCAATGAAAATTGTATTTTACACAATTCAAAATATGGTTTTTATGAAGTTCAGTAAAGGAGTGTTAGGATGACAGAAGTAAAACCCCTGAAGATTACGGAAACAGTTCTGCGGGACGGCCCGCAGTCTCTGGTTGCGACCCGGATGCGGGTGCAGGATATGATCCCGGTGCTGGAAAAACTGGACAATGTCGGCTATCATGCCATTGAAGCCTGGGGCGGCGCGACCTTTGACGCCTGCCTGCGTTTTCTGGACGAAGATCCCTGGGGGCGCCTGCGGATTCTGCGGCACCGGATGCCGAACACACCGATCCAGATGCTGCTGCGGGGCCAGAACCTGTTAGGCTACAATCATTATGCGGATGATGTAGTTACGGAGTTTATTAAAAAGAGTGTGGAGAACGGTGTTTCCATCATCCGTGTATTTGACGCGCTCAACGATACGAGGAACCTGGAAACCTCTTTCCGGGCAGGCAAAAAGGCCGGAGCCCATATGCAGGGCGCGCTGGTCTATACAACCAGTCCGTATCACAAACCGGAGGACTTTGTGCGTCTGGCGAAGGAAATGGTCCAGATGGGGGCCGATTCCATCTGCATTAAAGACATGGCAGGCCTGCTGAGCCCCTACGGTGCGGAAAATCTGATCAAAGCGCTGAAAAAAGAAATTACGGTTCCGCTGGAACTTCACAATCACTGCACCACCGGCCTGGGCCACATGACCGCGCTGAAAGCGGCGGAAGCCGGCGTGGATATTCTGGACACGGCGCTGGCCCCGTTCTCGGGAACCACGAGCCAGCCCTGTACGGAAGCCATGGTGGCAACGTTGGCGGAAAGCTCCCGGGATACCGGACTGAATCTGGAAACACTGAATGAGCTGGCGGAATATTTCACCGGCGTCAAGAGTAAAATTGTCAATGAGTTCCATGTGAACCCGAACTTTAACGTAAATCCCAAAGTGCTGCTGTACCAGATTCCCGGCGGCATGCTGTCCAACCTGCGCAGCCAGATGGCAGGCATGGGTATCGGTGACAAGCTGGACGAGGTGCTGAAGGAAATGCCCCAGGTGCGGGAAGATTTAGGCTATCCGCCCCTGGTTACGCCTACCAGCCAGATCGTCGGTTCCATGGCGGTGATGAACGTGGCTATGGGCCGTTACAAAATGATTCCCCGCGAAGTAAAGGAACTGATCCGCGGCCGGTACGGCAAAACGGCCGGACCCATCAATCCGGAGGTGCGGAAGCTGGCCATCGGAGACGAGCCGGTCATTGACCACCGTCCTGCCGACGACATTAAGCCGCAGCTTAAGACCATGCGCGATCGTCTGGATGAAGCGGGCTATCCCGGCCTCAGTGTGGAAGACGTGTTGTCTTATGCCCTGTTCCCGGATGTAGCGTTAAATTATTTCCGCAGTCACAGATAATTGACAGAAAAACACGGTTTCGCGTTATTACAGAGATGGTTTCTCATTATTTCAAAGATAAGAAAACAACCTGGCTGATTTTTTCAATAGCCGGCGGATAAGTCGGAAAGGAGACGTTGCATGGCTAAAAAGATTACCGATAAAGTAACCTGGGTAGGAAAAATTGACTGGGAGCTGGTGTATTTTCACGGACATGAGCTCTCCACCTACAAAGGTTCTTCCTATAATTCCTATCTGGTGCAGGACAAAAAGACGGCGCTGATCGATACCTGCTGGAAACCCTACGATGAGGAATATGTAACGAATTTAAAAGAAACGATTGACCTGAAGAAGATCGATTACGTGATCATGAACCACAACGAGATCGATCACAGCGGCGCCCTGCCTGCCATGATGCGGGAAATTCCGGATGTGCCCATTTACTGCACCAAAAAAGGCGAAAGCATTATCCGGGGACACTATCATCAGGACTGGAACTTTGTGAACGTAAAGACCGGCGACACCCTGGACCTGGGTGACTCCAAACTTGTTTTCATCGAAGCGCCTATGCTGCACTGGCCGGACACCATGTTCACCTACATGACCGGGGAAAATATTCTCTTCAGCAATGACGGCTTCGGCCAGCATTTTGCCAGCGAAGAACTGTACAACGATAAAGTAGACGTCCATGAAATGTACAGCGAAGCCATGAAATATTACGTAAACATTTTGAATCCCTACAGCCCCATGGTGACCCGGAAGATTAAGGAAATCCTGGCCATGAACGTGCCGGTTGACATGATCTGCCCCAGCCACGGCGTCATTTGGCGGGATAATCCCATGCAGATCGTGGAGACCTATCAGAAGTGGGCGGCCAATTATCAGGAGAATCAGATCACCTTTGTGTACGATACCATGTGGGAGTCCACCCGCCGCATGGCAGAGTGTATCGCGGAAGGCATCCGGCAGGCTGACCCGGACGTGGTCATCAAGCTGATGAACGCGGCCAAAGAAGACAAGAGCGATATTGCCACGGAAGTGTTTAAGTCCAAAGCGATCCTAGTGGGTTCGCCTACCATCAATTATGGGTTCGCCTATTCTATCGGCGGCATGCTGGAGCTGATCCGGGGCCTGAAGTTCAAAAACAAAAAGGCCGCGGCGTTCGGCAGCTACGGCTGGAGCGGCGAAGCGGTAAAACAGATGACGGAACTGCTGCAGGGCGCAGGCTTCGCGATTGTCAATGACGGAATCCGCTGCCAGTGGGTGCCGGATGAAGCGCACATGGAAGAGTGCCGTCAGTACGGCCGGGCCTTTGGGGAAGCTGTAAAATAAGCATTGCTGCGTTTTCGGTGCTCAAGTATGAGAATGCGGCAAAAGGATTGACAATCATTCCGGCAAGTGCACAGAAAAATGAATCAGTGTTTCCGTAAGGAAAAATGCAGGTGGTTTTCCTGTTTCGGGAGAATCACCTGCTTTACTGTAATTCAGGCTGCGTTGCGGGAGAAAAGGATTATTGTATGAAGACAACAGTCATATTGATTCGTCACGGGGAAACAGAGTGGAATGTGCTGCACCGGTTTCAGGGCCTTTCGGACATTCCCCTGAATGATACAGGAAGGCTGCAGGCCGGTTTTGCAAAAAATGGTCTGCAGAATATAACATTGGATGCCATTTATACCAGTCCGTTGCAGCGGGCGGTGGAAACCGCGGAGATTATCCGGGGAGACAGAAGGATTCCCGTGTATCCCACAGACGGGCTGCAGGAAATGGGCGTGGGAGAGTGGGAAGGCCTGCTGGTATCGGAAATAGATGAAAAGTATCCGGGCTGGTATGATGTCTGGCGCACCGCTCCCACAAAAGTCAGACTCAAAGGCGGAGAACCGTTTACGGAAACACAGAAGCGGGCCTGGAAAACGTTTTGGGAAATTGTAAAAAAGCATGAAGGAAAAACCGTGCTGATCGTATCTCACATGATGTGTATCAGCAGTATCCTGCTGACCATTGCGGGCATTCCGCTGGATGAAATCTGGCAGCATCCCATCGGCAACGGCGCCTTAAATATTGTGGAAGTGGATGGAAATCGCAAAGCGGTCATTACAGACTGGAGCCGGGACGATCATATTCCGGAAGAATTCCGATTGAAACAGCCTTTTGGCAGACCGAAATAGCCTTTTAATCAGCGTGGAAAAGCAGGAGACTTTGCTTTCGGAAGTCTGTTGAGTGTAACTTCCTGTACAATCTGTCAAAGAATTCGGATTCGCTGGATAAAATTGTTAACTGATTCACAAATTTTATTGACAGAACAGTAAAGTTGGTTATAATTTGAAATAATAGTTCTATATCATACTTTTTACATATGATATGAGAAGAAAAGGAAATTGGAGGGGATTTCATATGTTTTTGAAAAAAGTTTCACTGATTCTGGCGACGGCTCTTCTGGCGTTCAGCCTGACGGGCTGCGGCGGCGGAGACAAGAAAGAAGAAAAGAAAGCACCGGCAGCAGATAAGCCGATCAAGATTGGCGTAACCGCTGGACCGCATGCAGAAATCATGGACAACGTAAAGAAACTGGCGGAAAAGCAGGGCCTGAAGATCGAAGTGGTGGAATTTAATGATTTCGTAACGCCTAACGTAGCCCTGAACCAGGGCGAACTGTTTGCCAACAGCATGCAGCATGCGCCGTATCTGGCGGCGACCCTGAAAAAGGAACCCAGCTTTAAGTTAAAAGAATGCTTTAAGACCGTAATTTTCCCGATGGCCGTATATTCCACCAAAGTGAAAAAGGGCGAGACCATTCCCGACGGCGCAACGGTTGCAATTCCCAACGATCCGTCCAACGGCGGCCGCGCGCTGCTGATGCTGGACAATGCGGGGCTGATCAAAGTGAAAGATAAAACCAATTCCGTTACCGCATTAACGGACGTGGTGGAAAACAAACATAACTTTAAATTCCAGGAGCTGGATGCAGCCGGCATTCCCAGAAGCATTAAAGATGTGACCATTGCCTGCATCAACGTAAACTACGCGCTGCCTGCGGGACTGAATCCTCTGAAGGACGCCATCATCGTGGAAGGCGCGGACAATCCCTATGTAAATATTTTTGTTACAACGGAAAAGAATTTCAACGATCCGCGGATCAAACAGATTGAGAAAGTGTACCGTTCGGAAGAAAACAAGAAATTTATTCTTGACCACTTCAAGGGCAGCATTCTCAGCGCATGGTAATTACATATTTTTTATAAACAAATTCCCCGATTGCAGTTTGCGATTGCAATTGGGGAATCGTTTTTTACTGGGATTGTTCAGAAAAAATGTTGCAGGCCGATGTATGCAATGATATTATATATAACACATATAAGAAAAATAAAAAACAAAGAGCAGGAGTGATTCGATGAGAGCCGTAGTAACCAGAGTAAAAGAAGCGTCGGTAGTAATTGAAGGAAACGTTGCGGGAAAGATTGGGCAGGGTTTTCTGATTCTGTTGGGCATCGGTCCCGAAGATACGGAAGCCATAGCGGACAAGATGGCGGAAAAAGTCTGTAACTGCCGCGTTTTTGAAGATGAAAACGGAAAGATGAACCTGAGCCTGGACCAGGTGAGCGGTTCTCTTTTGGTGATTTCCCAGTTCACCCTATATGCTGACCTGAAGAAACGCCGTCCCGGCTTCTCCCACGCGGCCAAACCGGAGCTGGCGGTTCCCCTGTACGAAAAATTTATGGAGAACTGCCGTGCCAGAGGTTTTGCAGTGGAACACGGAGAATTCGGCGCCGACATGCAGGTACATTCCGTAAACGACGGACCGGTTACATTGCTGTTTGACAGCGCGGAAATGTGAGTAAACACAAATTCTGTCATGACAAATCCATAAAAAATAAACCGGCATGTTGCAGATGCCGGTTTTCTTTGTGCTGACTTGGGGAGTAAAACGTTCCTGAAAAAATAACCGGAGTTCTCAGGAAGCTTTATACTCTGCGTCAATCGTTTCGCTGTGCAGTTTTTGCGGCTTGGGGTAAAGCAGAATGGCATCGTGAATTACCTGTTTGGCAATTTCCCGGTTGCACTCGGCAACCAGGCTTTTCATGCGGAAAAGATCAAAAAGCCACCAGACAAAGCCGATGTAGATGTAACACAGCGCCCACAAAAAGATATTTTTAAATGGTTTGTTCAAATAAAAATAGTGTGCCCCAAACAGTACCCAGAAAATATAAGCGGACGAAAGGGATTTTTCTTTTACAGGCAGCGTCTGTATTACGTATTGCTGCTGCTGTTCGGTTAAATTCTGAATTTCCAATCTGGTCTGTGCGTCCATTGTTGTTCCTCCTGAAACGTTACATAATGCGGAAAGCCGGCTGTGATTTCAAATCGGACTGCAAAGATGCTGCGGACTTCAGCCGTTTCCGTGCGCCTGCGCGCATACTCTAATGTGTTATCGAGAGGGACCGGACAAGCATCTCTGCCGGACCGACTTCATTATAAGGAAAATGGTGTGGGAATTTGTAACAAAAGTTAGGCAAAAATGTGAAGAAAATATGTACACGGTTTGAGGAACGAATGGAAAGAGCATGCCGTTTCTTCTTGAAAAGTTTTTGTTTTGCCGGAATTGTGATACAATGAGATTAAAAAGAGATTGAAAGATTTACCGTAATTATCTTTTGATGAATGCGGAATTAGTTACCGGAGGAGAACGACGTGCACATTTATGCCATAGGGGATCTGCATTTTTCCGGAGTTCCCGAAACAAAGCCCATGACGGTATTCGGAGAGCACTGGCAGCATCACCGGCAACGCATTATAGAAAACTGGAAACAGACCGTTGCACCGGAAGACCTGGTCATTCTCTGCGGCGATATTTCCTGGGCCATGAAGCTTACGGACGCGGTGCAGGAAGATTTGCAGTCTATTGCGGAGCTGCCGGGTCAAAAAGTGATGCTGCGTGGCAATCACGATTACTGGTGGACCGGCCTTTCCAAAATGAAACAGGCGACAGGAAACGCCTTCTTCTTTCTGCAAAATAATTTTTATCCGGTAAACACGGAAACAGCAAAGCTTGCGATCTGCGGTTCACGGGCCTGGCTGACGCCCGCCTGTGAAGGCTACAAGCCGGAAACCGACGACAGTATTCTCCGTCATGAAGCGTTGCGGATCAGAGCTTCGCTGGACGCTGCCAAAAAAGAAGGGTACGATGAAATCCTGCTGGCATTGCATTATCCGCCTTTTTATTCGGCAGAAGAGAACTCTGTTTTCAAACAGCTGATTGACGAATACAAAGTGAAGACCTGCGTGTTCGGTCATATTCACGGCGCGGAAGGGGCGGCTTCCATCTTTGAAGGGGAACGGGACGGATGCCATTATAAACTGGTTTCCGCTGACACGCAAAATTTTACGCCGGTGCTGATACAATAAATTTCTATAAAAGGTATTGACAATCCCTTTCATTTTAGTTATAATAGCTTTGCTGTTGAAAACAGCGATAATGTGACTCCGTAGCTCAGCTGGATAGAGCGTTTGGCTACGAACCAAAAGGTCGGGGGTTCGAATCCCTCCGGGGCCACCATGAAAATCCAGTAGCCATGCAGATTTGAAGTCTGTATGGCTATTTTTATTTTTAGCTATATTTAAAAATATAGCACCAGTATAGCACCACCTTATAGGTATAATAGAAAATGCGTTGAAGCGCTTGTTACAGCCGTTTCAACGCATTTTTTATTTGTTTGGTTATGCTGGATTATTGGTGGTTGATGATTCACTTATAGATTCATTAGATTCATCTTTCTGATCTATTTGGCCTTTGGTTAGTAGTTGCAAGATTCTAGAAATAAACATTTCACGAACTATTGGTGCACATGTACTTATAACATAATCTGTGATTGCATCTACATCGTCTATGGGAATCCGATGATATATAATGTGTTCATTATCTGCATTTTTAGCAATTATAAGTAGCTTATCATCTTCTTCTAACGCATGAATACCAAGGAAATTAAGAATAAACCTTGATTCATATGGACTAGCTGATCCAAAAAGTTCGCCCATGCTTACTCCTAAAGACTGCGCCAATTTAAAAACGTTAAAAGCGCTGGGTTCTGCGGTACCACGTTCATATCGATAGATAGCTTGTAAATCAACTAAACTATCCTCTGCAAGCTGCTTTTGACTCATGTTTTTTTTGGTGCGGTATTTTTTGAGGTTCGTTGAGAACAAGGCCTTCAATAATTTAGATTCCGATTCTGATATTGCCATTATAATTCTCCTCCAACATCTTTATCTGTGCAATTTTCATTCATCCTATACTTTCATATTGTATTTATAAACATTTTAACATAAAAACGGTATTTTAACAAGGGAAATTTTTAATTATGAATAGTAAAAAAGATTAAACGTGAAAATAATTATCACAAATGATTGACAAAAATATTTAAATGTGATACATTATGTTTATGAATGAAGTGTTAAAACATTCAAATATAAAAATGAGGTGATAAGAATGGAAGAAAACAAACAAAGAAGGTTTTACACGGTAGATGAAGTGCACGACATGATAGATCGTACTGTAACACGGACTCAAATTTACCGTATGGTTAGCAGAAAAGAAATACCAGCAAAACGGATTGGTAACCGTATATTGATTGATGCCCACTGGGTAAATGATTTCTTGAACGCTCCATATGATAAAACAGCAGGCTCATTATAAGGAGCGTTCATAATATGGCGGCTGTACATAAGACTAATGGCGAAGGAAGTATCATACACGATACCGCCGGTGGCCGTGATCGGTGGATTTTTCAATACTGCATTTACGACGTGCATGGCAAGAGAAAGCGGCGATCCATTACAAGACGGACGAAAACCGAACTATTAAAAGCAATAGATGAGTTTAGACAGGAAATAAAACCGAATGACGTTGAGAAAATAAATGAGATTAGGTGCAGCGAATGGATTGAGAAGTGGCTTGAAAACATAAAACATACTGTGAAACCAGGAACATTAAGATTCTATACGGCATTGATGAAAAATGTTACCCCAAAAGTACGAATGAAAAAGCTTAATGCGGTTGAAGTTCACCATATCCAAGAAATGCTGAATTTTCTGCTGGAGCATGGTGGAAAAGCTGGTAAAGGATTGTCATCGAAGTCGGTTCGTTCCCTTCGAACTACATTAATTAGTTGCTTTGAAAACGCCTTGGAAAATGGATTTATAAGTAAAAATGTTGTTAAGAAAAGCAAGCCGCCAAGACTTATCCAAAAGACAATCCGGTACTTAGATAGCAAGCAGGTTCGGACCCTATTGGAGGTTGCAGAAAATGGTGACTACCTGGTTGAAGGTTACCGTGCCGGCGGCAAGAAAGCGATTGATCGGGCTTTTGTAACAGAACGTAATGCGATGATTATACGATTAGCTGTGGCGACAGGAATGCGCCGTGGAGAAATATTTGGTCTGTGCTGGGATGATGTTGATTCAGATAATTCTACAGTTAATATACACCAAGCATTGGTTAACGGGAAAATAGCAGAAACCAAGACACCATATAGTGTACGCAAGATACGAACTGATAAAACAACAATGATCAAGCTCATGGAATGGCATTCTCACCAAAAACAATATGAAGAAATGATACCTATGTTTAAGAATAAAAATAACCTTGTCTTCACCAACAAATATGGGAATCCAATAGATGTAGATACCTTCCGCACACGGCATTTTGAGAAAATTGTTGCGTATGCGGGTCTGCCGAAAGATTTAACCTTACACTCTTTGCGTCACACGTTTGCGACGCTTCTGTTGGCAAATGGTGTACCGGCAAATGTCGTTTGTTCAAAATTAGGGCATTCAACCCCATACACCACGATGACCGTGTACGCACATGTAACAACTGATATGGATCAATCTGCTGTAGACATGATGGGAACGTTGTTAGACGGAACAGAGACGAACTTAGGCAATAAGAATAATTAAAAGGAGGACTTAAATTCTTATGAAAGACAAAAATGATTTGACGGAAAAAACAAGTGATACATTAAGCCAAATTACAGGTTTTACTTTTTTCATATCTTACTACAATGCAGCAAGAACATTGGGGACTGATAAAGAGAAAGCGTCTTTTTTGCTGGGGCTTTGTCAATATGCCTTCACGGGACAAGTGCCAGAATTGGTTGGAGCAGCGGCTGGAATGTTTGAACTTGCCAGGCCTAACATTGATGTATCTATTAAGAGAGCATTGATTGGGGCGAAAGGCGGTAATACTAGGAAAAGTGTTGGAGTTAACGTAGCGAACGCAAAGCAAAACGGGAGCAAAACGGAAGCAAACGCAAAGCAAAACGGGAGCAAAACGGAAGCAAACGCAAAGCAAAACGGGAGCAAAACGGAAGCAAACGCAAAGCAAAACGGGAGCGATAAGGATATAGGAAACGGAAACAATAAGGATAGCGGAGAAGGGGACGTGAATAAGGTCGGGGATACTGATGTTGACAAGGCGTTTGAGGCATTTTGGAATGCCTATCCCAGGAAATCTGGGAAATTTGCAGCTCAAGAAAAGTACAGGAATGCTCTGGAAACTGGTGTTACGGCTCGGTTCCTACTAGAAGCGTTGAATAAGCAGAAAGCATCGAAACAATGGCTGGAAGCAGACGGTAAGTTTATCCCTAACCCGGCAAAATGGCTTGAAGAAGGACGCTGGAACGACGTTATTGGAGGTAATAACAATGGAGAGAATCACAAAGAAAACGATTTCGAATTTGACAATCCCGTGCTTGAAAAACTTTACAACCGAGAAAAAGCTGGAAGCTATGCCTCCGGAAGAGAACTTGGGTAATAGTAATGGTGATAAGCGCTATGTACCTCCGTTGCTTATACCACCTGGTTGCAAGTGCTCCGAATGCGGAGACACAGGGTATCGGGAATACTGGTTAGGCGGATACCGCTATGTGGAGCAGTGTCACTGCTATCAACAACGGGTCGCCCAACTATCGATGGCAAAAGCAGGAGTCAACCAAGATTATACTTTTGATAACTTTGTTGCGCAAGCTGAACATCAGAAACAAATGTTGATGTTAGCCAAAAGATTTGTTGATTGTGGATGCGATGCCGGAGACTGGTATTATATTGGCGGACAGGTGGGCTCCGGCAAAACCCATATCTGTACTGCTATTATCAACAAACTGATTCAATTTGGTAAAGAAGTTCGCTATATGGCGTGGGTTAACACATCAATCAAGTTAAAATCACTGGTAGCTTCAGCAGGAGACGAGTATGATCAACATTTAATGCAATTATGCAAAGTCCCGGTACTGTACATTGATGATTTTTATAAATCACAACCCGGAAGACCCCCTACACCAGCAGACAAGCAACTTGCGTTTCAATTGATTAATTACCGTTACCAAAACCCATCGTTGGTCACAATAATTTCCAGCGAACTTCCAATTGCAAAGGTGACTATGCTTGATGAAGCAGTTGGTAGTCGGATTTTTGAAAGGTGTCGTAATTATTTATTATTTAACGAGCTGAACACTGAAAAAAACTATCGTCTAAGGGAGGAATAAAACGTGCCAAATACACCAGACAGAGTGCCTCCGCAAAATATAGAAGCGGAACAATCCGTAATCGGGGCTATGCTCATTGACAAAAACGCGGTGAGCCTGGTAGCCGAAAATCTGATGCCGGAAGACTTTTACCGGCAGGCTCATAAGGTCATTTACAGCGCGATGCTGACGCTGCATTCCAAGAATGAGGCAATCGACATGGTAACGCTGATAGATGAGCTGAAAAAAATGAACAAGCTGGAAGACGTAGGCGGCGTTTCATATATTACTTATCTTGCCAATTTTATACCGACGGCTGCCAATGCCAGGTTTCACGCTCAGATTGTGGAAGAAAAATCAGTACTGCGGCAGCTGGTGGAAGGCGGTACAGCGATTGCAGCCATGGGCTACGACGGTTCGGAAGACGTGCGGGACATCATGGATCAGGCGGAAAAGATCATCCTCCGAATTTCCAACCGGAAAGGATCGAAGGATTTTGCGGCGATTTCCGATGTGCTGACGGAAACCATCAACCATATCCAGATTGTGTTGGACAGAAAACAGCCCATTACCGGTGTATCCACCGGATTCGTAGACCTGGATAATCTGACGTCAGGTCTGCATCCTTCCGACTTTATCATTTTAGCCGCCCGCCCGTCCATGGGAAAAACCGCCCTGGCTCTGAATATTGCACAGAATGTGGCGATTCGGGGATCTCGGGAAGGGGAGCCGAAGAAACGGGTCGCTTACTTCAGTCTGGAAATGAGCCAGGAACAGCTGGTGCAGCGTATGCTCTGTTCGGAATCAAATGTTAATGCACAGCTTTTGAGTACAAACGGATATAAAAATGTGAAAGATCTCGAAAAGCTGTGGGAAAGGGTGTGGACAACGGCGGACCGCCTTGCCGACGCGCAGATTTTTATTGATGATACGCCGGGGCTTTCTGTCATGGAGATGCGTTCCAAGGCGCGGCGCCTGCAGGCGGAAGGGGGCCTGGACCTGATTGTCATTGATTACCTGCAGCTGATGTCTGGCATTGGGAAAAAAAGTTCGGAAACCCGTCAGGAGGCAGTGTCGGACATTTCCCGGGGTCTGAAAGCGCTGGCCCGTGAGTTGAACGTTCCGGTGCTGGCTCTTTCTCAGTTAAGCCGCAGCGTGGAAGCCAGACAGGTAAAAAAACCCATGCTGTCCGACCTGCGTGAGTCCGGTTCTCTGGAACAGGACGCAGACATTGTCATGTTCCTGTACCGGGATGATTACTATAAAGGCGCGGACGAGGAACCGACTCATATTACAGAACTGATCGTGGCTAAGCACCGCAATGGTCCCACCGGACGGGTCAATCTGTTCTTCAGGAACGAATGTACAACGTTTATCAGTTTATCAAAAAAAGAAGATAATTAATTATAATATAGAAGGATGGTGTTTTATATGTTTATAACGGTAGAAACTTTGCTAGAAAAAATGACAAAAGATGAGTTGAACGGAGTTGTTCGTATCGGTTTACAATGCATGTATTTGTGTGAAGAACGAGAAATTGATAAGTTAGAAGAGAGATATAAATACTTAGAAGAACAATTTGATTTATCTTACCCTGAATATGAGGACATGCTAATGGAATTATCTGATTTAGAAGATAATAATGAGGATTACAGTGAAAAATTTGACATGTCAGATGAAGAGTTAAAGGAAAGGATAGCGTTAATGGAAAATACATCAGAATATAAATCATATTCTTATGTTATTAATTTATATTATAAAAAAAGAGAGGAATTCTTTGAACGCTGGAGTGTTACTCTTTGGAATGATTTGATGAAGGCTTCTTTAGGCACTTATGCTAGCGACTGGGAAAAGCAGCACTATTTTAAGGAATTAAAACCTATTAATGATAACAACGAAAGCGGGTATTGATAAATCAAAGAAAATAAAATAAGAAAGTACAACTTAAAGTCAGAATTATTAGTTTCAAAAAGTGTACATATAGCAACAGCCGAAAACTATATTCCAAAAAGACGGTTTTGCCTTTTTGGAACATACCGATATTTTTAGGGACTTTTAGGCACAGAAAGGAGACACAAATGGCGAAGATAGCATACATCCGGGTAAGTACACAAGAACAGAACACCGGGCGGCAATATGAATTGTTAAAAGAAAGGAATATCGTACCGGATAAGATCTATGAGGAAAAAATCTCCGGCAAGAATACCGACCGGCCTAAACTGAAGGCAATGCTGGCCTATGTCCGGGAGGGAGACACGGTCTATATCGAAAGCATTTCACGATTGGCCCGAAACACACGGGATTTCTTGGATCTTGTGGAGTATCTGCAGGGCAAGCATGTGGAGCTGGTCTCCCTAAAGGAAAGTATCGACACGACCACGCCGACCGGTAAGTTCATTTTGTCCGTGTTTGCCGCCTTGTATCAGCTGGAGCGGGAAAACACTCTGCAGCGCCAACGGGAAGGGATAGACTTGGTACTGGAAGAGAGAAGAAACGGAAAGAATCGTCCGTATGGCAGACCGCCGGCAGTGCTGTCAGAGACTTTTGCCGGCAACTACAAATTATGGAAGGGGGGGAAACTTACTGCTGTAGAATTTATGCAGAAGGAAAACCTGCCGCGGACAACCTTTTACCGGTTGGTAAAGAGGTACGAGAAGCAGTAACAAGGAAGAACAAAGAAAATTGGGAGGAAAAGATTATGAGAATGAATGCGTTATCATCGTTAGTTATGAACTGTATGGTAGAGGCACAATGCATTGAAGACGAAATCAACAATGCAGACAAATATGCAGTACACCGGTTAAGAGTAAGGACTTTTAAAAATTTATGCAAAACAAATCAGAACAGGCAAATTATTAATGAAGTAGTAGGACTGTTGAATCTAAAGGAAATCAGCGACTACGGTTACGACTACTACGAAAATGAAATTGCGGACGACTGCAAATGGGCGAACGACCGGGAAGGGACCATGAAAAGTAATATCAAAATTGTATTAGAATACATTGGCAGACAATGTAATCACCAGAACGACAAATTGAGAGAAATTGACAATCTTTATCCTGAAAATAGAAAGAAAGGAGAAAAATGATTATGGAAACTATGGAATTTGTCACCCTGGCACTCTAGATTATTGGCCTCTATAACGTATCGCGGTTAGCTTGAACCGTTATCCAGGCAGCGGGCAGGAACAAAATCCTGCCTGGTACCGGGCGAACGGCCCAAGAGAAAATCCAATTAAAATTTTAAAGGAGGAAAAAATCATGTTAGCGGATCTTCATGGTTGTACCTTGCGGCATGTCGAGACAGTAGTACTGCTGACAAGAATAAAGTAAAAGAGGTTCGAAAACCCAGTAATAAAGGGATTCCGAGATTTCACTCAGAAATAGTGATTTTCCGGAATCTCTATTTTTTTATTTGGCAATAGTTCTAACTATAGGAATAATCAGGTTTGTGGCTGTACTAACCTTTGTTGCTGGCAGGAGCGGAAACCAAGCTACCGTTGGGAGTAGCGGTAGAGGATGGGGCCTCCCTGCTGAAAACTAGGTCTTATGTCATAATAATCGTACAATGGTACCTGATTTGGGTTCAGGCCCACTGCTGTAAGGGGTTTTTATGGATAAAATTGCTTTAATGGTGACGTTTTACTTTTCTAAAACCCAGACAGGGAGCGGGATAAAAAAATGAACATAACGAAAACGTAGGCGCCATACGGTGTTTCGCGGCGTACTTTTTTGGACGAAGAACGTGTTATAATTAAGAAAATACGATATAAGGCATTATCTGGCAATGTTAATAGAAATGGATTTGTGGTTAGTATAGGCGTGAACGTTATTATAAAGGATATATTTAGATAAGGAGGATGAGTATGAATTCAAAAGTTGACTTACACATGCATACCGTGGTTTCGGATGGAACGGATACGATTCCGGAATTGTTGAAAAAAATACAAACCCTCGGCATAACCACATTTGCGGTAACAGATCACGACGCCCTTGACGGCGCGCTGGAAATGGAACGCATTGTGCCTGCCGAAATAAAATTCATAAAAGGCGTTGAGCTTTCGTGTAAAACAGATGTTGCCAAGTGTCACATTCTTGGTTATAACTATGATCCCAATCATGCGGCTTTCCGGAAATTTCTTGAAGAAGCGAACGATGTACGGATGAACAAAACTGAACGGCGCTGGAAGTATTTGACAGAAGAGTTAGGCTTTGACTTCAGCGAAGAGGAGAAAACAGCGCTGTTTAAAATAAAAAGCCCTGCCAAGCCGGCTTTTGCCGACCTTATACAAAAACACTTACCGCCAGTGCAGCCGGGCGAAGAGCCCATTGATATTTATAAAACATACTTTGAAAATTTCCCCGGCGGCAGGGTGGACGCCATCGGCGCCATTAAAGCCGTAAAAGCAGCCGGAGGCATTGTGGTGTGGGCGCATCCCTTTGGGGGAACCCGGGAGAAGCGTTTAACAGAAAAACAGTTCCGCGACCAGTTGGAGTTGTTAAGCAATGCGGGCATTGACGGGTTGGAATGTTATTATTCCGAATACACAATGGAGGAAGTGGAAGCGCTGTGCCGCGCTGCCGGTGAAAAAGGACTGAAGATCAGCGGAGGCAGCGATTACCACGGCACAGGGAAACCGCATTTGCATCTGGGTATGCTGAATAAGGAAGACGCGGTGATTGAAGAAGAAAAACTGACTTTGCTAAATTTTTTTAAGTAGCATATGGCTTGCGTAAACGTGGTGTATATTAAGGAGAGCAATATCATGGGAAAGCGCATTGGTTGGAAAGTTGGAAATACATACTATGATGGCAGGGTTGCTACTGATTGGGAAAGATTAGAAAAGCTGGAAGCGAAGGCAAATGAGAGTGCTGTTTGTTGCCTTTGGGTTTGCAGTATATGGATACAGAACTTCGAGCAAAGGGAGAATCTTGGGGGCTGTAGTCGCCTTTTTCATGATTGGTATGCCTGCGGGTTTTCTCGTTGCCGGTATGTCGACGGGTGCGCCTTTGGCCTGGGGCCTGGCGTTGGCGCTGACTATAGCCTGTATATGGATAACAAAACGGGAACATGAAAAGCGGCTGAGAAAAAGAAAGAAATATGAGAAGAAATAACATTATAGGCGCTTTAATTGCTGAAAGAATAAACCTTAAATATATTTGGGAACCTGACACTTCATTTATAAATTTTTATAAAAAGGCCGGTGAAAAACTATGACCAAGCATTACTACTATACTGACAAAGGAACCATGGAGATTACTGTGGGAAAGGTATTTCCTATACCACGCAGAGCAATTGGTGATGGCAGCAGAGTAGAGTATTTTGATGGACAGGGCCCTTCTTTGTTGATGTATTACAGCAATTTAACGGAAAAGGAGATAGCTGCTGTTAATGAAGATGTAATATATATCGCAATGAGCCAGATAGAGACGGCTGTATGGTTTGTCTTTCGTATTGGCGATGGTGATGTATTGGTGACGGATTGTCCTTTGAATCCAAAATACTATAGTTATGATTTACAAGATTTTCCGCTTGCCAGTTGTTTCAAAATATTTTTGGTTGATACTGATACTAATGTTTTGAAGGCAATACGTGAAATACCTTTACCCATTTATTTTCAAAAGCGCTTAAAAGAAGCTGTGGCGAACGCCTATCAAAGTGATGTAACAATTGAAGAGTATCCGCTTATGCTTGATTATATAAATAACAAGTTTACGCCACAGGATTTATTTAACAATGCACACGTAAAAATGATGGCTGAACCAATTGCGATGCTGCGCATGAAAGAAGAAATGGAAAAGAAAATTCCAACGGATAGATTTCTGTATGATGATGAACTTGATGTGTATCAATTGTATATTGATAGAGATACGGTGGAAGCTGGTGATACTGAAAAGATTGAGAACTTGATATGGAACCTTATTCGCAAATTGGGCTACAAGGGTTGTGAAAGTAAGATAAGTATTGGTTTTTCAGGGTATATGGGCGATGTGCGTGAAATCTTTGAAGTGCCAGAAATTTGCAACTTTTTGAATAAACTTGATGCAAAGTTCCCGTTTTGGTTTTATGTTATAAGTTTAAAGACAGATTGTTTGAAATTATTAACATACTGCATGACCGGGGCAAAAATGGTTGATTATGGAATAGTCAAACCTAATCGTGTTAATATAGCTAAATTTATGGAAAACCATTATATTGCTTTAAATTATTTAGGAGAACAAATTAACATTGATACAGATCCTGTAAGTTATGCAGTGACTGACTATTATACGACTGAAATGTTAGAAAAATAAACAACATACAAAAAAGTATTAGACATGAAAAAACAAAATTAATATGGTTTTGCTCTATTGTTCGGAAAATGGAAAAATAAAAGCAGAATAACTTAAACTATGATACAATTAACAGAGTAATTCAATTATTGCATGGAATATTTTTTGGAGGTAGTGTCGTTATGGCGAAGCGTATGACTGAAGATGAAGTCCGTGATTTGGCCCGGAAAACGCTTGGCTTAGGGGATAAGGATGGAGTTCGTTCTGGCGTTGGCCAACTAACTACATTCAATCAACTTGGCTTTATTGGCATAGCGGACAAACCTGATGGTTGGTACTTGCCCAATAATCGTTCCGATGTTGCGTTAGTCCTTGAAACCAAAGCATCACACATTCCACTTGGTGATAAACAGGTTGCAGAAGTTTTAAAGAATGTAGAAATAGTAGAAAGCCAATATAAAAAAGTCATTGGTATACTTTATAATGGCGAAGATGTACGCGTTTTTAAAAATCAGGAAGAAGTTAGTACTGTCAACCAACTTCAGCAAACAGGGTACTACGTATCACTTTTTACAACAGACACTATAGACAAAGAAAAAATCTATGAACTGACGGCAAGAATTAATAACTGTCTGCATTTTGATTTTGGCATTAAAAATCTGTATCATCGAATGATATTTACAGCCTGTGCGCTTGTAGCAAAACGTTACGATGCTTTGATGGTCTGCGGAATGGACTATTCTACTTTTACAAATGCGATTCAGTCCAGCATTGCCAAAGCACTTATCCGAGACAAAAAGCAAAATCAGAAATTAGAATTACTGTTGGATGTTTTTTCGGAAATTCGTATGAATCTGAATGTTAATACAGAAGACGAAAAGGAACAAAAACATGTTAGGAGCTTGATCGGACAATTTATTGAATGGGTTTCGGAAATTTCTGATTGCCTGAATTCCGATGCCTGGCGTGGCGAAGATGTGATGGGCATTTTCTTTAATGAATTCAATCGTTATAAGAAAAAATCTGAAGCCGGGCAGGTATTTACTCCTGAACACATAACGGATTTCATGTATAAGATATTGGAAGTAAACAAAGACGATCGTGTATTGGATGGCACTTGTGGATCTGGCGGTTTTCTTGTGAAAGCAATGGCCAACATGATACAGGAGGCTGGCGGAGTAAATACAGCAAAAGCTGTTGAAATTAAAAGAAAACAACTTTATGGGATTGAGTTTGACCGGGAAATTTATGCGCTTGCCTGTGCGAACATGCTTATCCATAAGGACGGCAAGACAAATCTGGAGCAGATGGATTGTCGTTCGGAGGAGGCTGGCAGTTGGATTGCAAAGCAAAAGATTACTAAAGTATTGATGAATCCGCCTTATGAAAATAAATACGGTTGTATTGATATTGTGGAAAATGTATTAGACAACGTTCCAACGCATACTTTATGTGGTTTCATCATGCCGGATAAAAAGTTAGAAAAGGTAAGTAAAAAACAGATTAACCGAATCTTAAAAAATCATCGTCTTACCAAAATTATCAAGCTGCCAGAAGATGTGTTCTTTGGTATTGGCGTTACAACATCAATCTTTGTATTTGATGCAGGGATTCCGCAAGGTAACAATGAAATTTTTGGCTGCTATATGGAAACTGATGGTCTTGAAACGGTTAAGAATAAGGGTAGGCACGATGTACGTGGCAAATGGCCCGCTATTGAAAGATACTGGATTGACAGTATTAAGAAGCTACGTGATGACAATTTCGGCACTGCGCAATGGATTAAGCCGGATGAGCACCTTTCGTACCAAATGCCGGAAAAACCGTTTGAAGTGTTTGAAGAAGATTTCAGAAAAACGGCTATGGATTACCTGATGTTTCAAAAAGGCATTGATGTAAAAACGTTTGGCGATAAACTGTTATCTGCTACCATGTATTCCAGTGATATTAAGATGGCACATGGAAACGTGAATATCTCTATCAAGGCGGGTGAGAATGATGGAGAAAATTGATACAAGCAGATGGAAAGAATTTAGGATTGGCGAAGTGTTTGAAGTGAGCCGCCCCGTTGCAAGATCACAAGTTCGTTATGAAGAAGGTAATGTGCCATTTGTAGCTTCTGGTAATTATAATAATGGTGTTGTAAAATTGTGTAAGCCTAAAGAAGGCGAAGAATTAGATATAAAAGGATGTATATCGGTCAGTCCATTAGATGGGTCAGCGTTTTATCAGCCAAGAGATTTTCTTGGCCGTGGCGGTGCCGGTTCTGCAATACTACTGTTAAGAAATAATCATTTAACAGAATTGAATGGGTTATTTATTTCCACAATACTCAGAGCTTCACTAAAAAAGTTTTCTTATAATGACCAAATTAATTCACAATCAATTCTTGAACAAATCATAAAGCTTCCCGTTACGCCGGATGGCAAACCGGATTTCGCATATATGGATGCATATATGCGAAAAATTCTAGAAGAGTCTGAGACGAGCCTTGAGAGTCTGAGACGAGCTGATAAGTCAAAACGATTGCTTGAAATCAAAAAATGGAAAAGCGTTAAGATTAGCGATATTTTTAATGTTGTTAAAGGAACACGCCTTACAAAAGCAGACATGAAGCCCGGTAAGATTAAATTTATCGGATCATCGGCCATGAATAACGGATTGACAGCGATGATTGGAAATACAGAAAATCTGCACCCTGCTAATACAATTACGGTTTGCTACAATGGCAGTGTTGGAGAAACATTTTATCAGGATGTACCCTTTTGGGCATCGGATGATGTGAATGTTCTCTATCCTAAATTTAATTTAAACAAAAACATTGCATTATTTATTGCGCCTTTAATAAAAGCAGTTAGTTATAAATACAACTTTGTTGACAAATGGAAACAGGAAGTTATGGCTGCTGAAGAAATAAAAATTCCTGTTAAAACTGATGGGGAGCCTGATTGGGAGTTTATGAACTCGTATATGGAGAACATTTTGGAGGATGCAAAGCAGAAACTTGATTGTATGACGATGGTTGTGAAAAGCAGTTGAGGAAATATATTGCTCAATTCATGCATCGCTCTGTAAATTCCATGAGTTGACAAATGATAAAGTATTGAGTTACAATATTTTCCAGAATTTCTAATGGATATGACAATATTATAAATCACATATCCGAATCTATCGTAAGTAATCTGAACGGAAAGGAGGACAATTAAGTGAAACCGTTGTGCTTATTTACAGAAAAACAATATAGCCGCAATGAACGTCAATATTCAAATGGCATAGATATGCATAATTGGTTTGGAAGTTTAATTGTCCTGCCGGAAGTTTGGATGAATAAAAGGCGATTTTTAGGGCGTTAGTGTACCCGGCAATGATTTGCCATAAGTTTTGTGCTGAAAAGACTGCGCAGTGTTGCGCAGATTTTAACGATGTGCGATCGCATAAAACAAGAGCCGGGGCCCGGAATAGCTATATCCACAACTGAAAATAACCGTAAGGACAATTAACTTCTGAATCTCTACAGGCGTAGAATCAGAAGTTTTTTTGTTGGGTAAATTTCAATGCTTTGAAATACAAAAATTTCAATTTTTAAATCCGCGATTTCCGTAAGCCGTATAAACACTGGGCTATGGCGAATCAGCAAGTCCGTACTTCTGGACAGCATATGATTTATAATTTAGATAGGTAAAATAGGTAAAACTTAGATAGGTGAGATAACGTCTCAATCACAGGGTGGTGAAAATTCATGTTGTTAGATAAAATTCCACAGAGTGTAAAACAAGCCATGCAGATATTGGAGCAGGCTGGCTGTACGCCATATATCGTAGGCGGCGCTGTACGTGATTTGTTCATGGGCAAAGAGCCTCATGATTACGATATCGCTTCCAATCTGACGCCGGAACAGGTGCTGACTGCGTTGAAAAGAAATGCTATTCCTGTGGTTGAGCAGTTGGGAAATAATTTTGGCGTTGTTGTGGGCTTGTTTGAAAAACAGCCTATCGAAATTGCCACGTTCCGTAAGGACAAATATGGAACGAACGATGCGCATCGGCCTGAATCGGTTACGTTTTCCAAAACAATTGAGGAAGACCTGTCACGCCGGGATTTTACAATGAACGCTATTGCAATAGACTTGGTAGGAAATATGATTGATCCCTTCAACGGCAGGAAAGACATTCAGGAAAAGCTGTTGCGAACTGTGGGCGATCCTTCGTTGCGTTATACGGAAGACCCGTTGCGGATGTACAGGGCCTGCCGGTTTGTTTCGCAACTTGGGTTCACATATATTGAGAATGGTGCAAGTTCTGTTTTTGTGAAAAAAGATTTTTGGAAAGAGTGTAATGCCAAAAACATTTCTATGGAACGTGTCCGGCAGGAGCTGGAAAAGATGCTGCTGGGATCGGCACCGGATAAAGGGTTGGCCTTGCTGATGACCAGCGGGCTGATTCACAGTCCCTTTGCTGTCCGAAAGAACGGCGAAGTGATTTATGAAGCACCATTGGAATCTTTGGCGCATTTGGAAAAGCTGGAACAAAACTCAATGTACCACATGCATGATGCCTGGGAGCATACACTTCAGGCGGTTCGCAATGTACCGCAGGATTTGAAGTTGCGCTGGGCGATGCTGTTCCATGACGCAGGAAAAGGCATGGAGGGAGTGCGCAAGACTAACTCCAAGACAGGTCAGCCGACCGATTACGGTCACGAAGTTGAATCGGCCCGTATTGTTTCAGAGGCATTATCCTGTTTTGGGTATAATGACAGTTTTATCAGAGAAGTTAACTGGCTGGTAAAAAACCATATGAGCATGCCCAACGTACTGGCAGCAAATAAGCGGCAGTTACGGCACTGGATTCGGAAAAAAATTCCGGATTTTCGAAAACAAAGTGATATGCTGGAAGCATTTACCGCACTGGAATATGTCTTTGAGGCAGATCTGGCAGCGAGTAGGCACAGTGAGGAAGAACAGAAAGTCCTTCATGAAAAGATGGCTTTTGTGCTGCAGATGATAGCTGAACATACACCGGTACACAGCAGTGACCTGGCTATCAGTGGTACAGTAATTTTGAATTTGATTCGAAGTACAACGCTGGATATCAGGGATGTGTATGCCGACCTGCTGAAAAAAGTACAGGATGGCGTGTTAAAGAATGAAGAAACTGCGTTGATTGAAGCGGTACAGAAAATAGTGTTGAGGGAAGAGAAAAGAACAGAGGTAGATGAAAATGGCAACAAAGGATTCTCTGGGAGATCGGATGAAGCATAACTATGAGGATCGGTACCGTGTCTATCTGACACGCCGTACCCCGGTCATCATCCGTATCGACGGCAAGGCATTCCATTCTTTTACTAAAGGGCTGAATCGACCATACGATGTAGTGTTAAAAAGCTCTATGTGGGCCACAGCCAAAGAGTTGTGCGAAAACATCATGGGCTACCAGTTGGCATACGTCCAGTCAGATGAGATTTCACTGCTTCTGACTGATTACAAAAAGCTGACGAAAGAAGCGTGGTTCGACTATAATTTGCAAAAGGTCTGTTCTGTATCGGCCAGTATGGCAACACGCGCCTTCAACAAATGGTTCCGGTACTATACAGAAGAATATGGTGCCAGTTCAGTTAAGGAGAATGAAGATAGTGCGAAATATGTAAGCTTGTGTCGCAAAAAATATGACAAAGCTGAATTTGATGCCAGGGCCTTCAATATTCCAGAGAACGAAGTCTGCAATTACTTTATCTGGCGGCAGCAGGATGCTACGCGTAACAGTATCGAGATGCTGGGACGTTGTTATTTCGCTCATAAAGAACTGCATCAGGTCACATGCAGTGGAATTCAGAATAAACTTATGCTGGAGAAGAATGTGAATTGGAATGACTGCCCGACGTTTTTCAAACGGGGCGTATGCGTAAAAAGAGTTGTAAATGATGAAGGCGATTCACGTTGGGAAAAAGATATGGAGATTCCGATTTTTACGCAGCAACGAAGCTATATAGAAGAATTGTTGAAAATGGATGAGGAATAATATGTTATTTCTTTTCCGGGTGGTGTAATGGTAACACCGCAGACTTTGGATCTGCAGTTATTGGTTCGAGTCCAATCCCGGAAGCCAGATAATGATAAAGAGGAAGTGTTTTTATGGGCAGACTTGATAATGCAAAGATTTATGACTGTCCGCTGAGTTTTACAATCACAGAGTGTGAAGCTGGATGGACACACATGGTCTGCGATTTTAATGGAACTATTTTAAAGTTTCATATTAGTTATTGTATGGGTCATCAGCCAAGCGCTCTCATTCAGGCAGCGTATTCATTTCATACATATGAAGATAATTACGATGGCATTCGCGCTATTAAGGTGGAGAGAGAGGACGAAGTACCGGACGCAGAGGGAAATTGTTGGAATCATGTTGTGGTACGCACCTTTTTCAGATGGGAAGAGGAACCTCAATCGGCCAAATGGTGGATATCATTGAACCCAAAAGACTATGGCCCTGAAAACTTCCCCCTAGAAATTACGATAGACAGATGGAACATTGATGAAACAAAGCAATATAAGTTTACTGTCATGTATCATGATTTGTGCTATGCCGTTGCTAAGTGTTTTACTGAGGTTTTAAAGGAAAAGGGGTTTATGGGATATCATTACGGTACCTTCACCGGTGATATCAACATCAGGGAGCTATTGATAATCAAGGCTTATGCTTTGGGTATTCTCAGTAATCTCACATCGGTAGATAGGGTTCCGGAATACAGATACGATTTTACGTATGAAGAAGAGCTGCAGCTTTTAATGATGGATATGTAAGGAGAAAGTATTATTATGAATAATAAAGAAGAATTAAAAAAGTTGTTCTTTGAGATTCCGCCTAAATGGGATGTAATCAAGGATCTGCTTAGTGAACATCGATACAGTAAAACAGATTTATCCGAAATTGCTATTGGCCTGACTGACAACTGCCAATGTGAATATATGGATGCTATTAATCCGAAAGTAAAAGGTGCTACCCTAGATTATATGCACAGTAATCATGTTTATGACGCCATTAAACTATTGCTGGAATACGGGCTTGATCCTAACGAAGAAATCAATGGCGAGAATGTAATGTGGAATGCACATTGGATAGAGGCTCCGAATGTTGCTGCCAGCGTACTGCGCTTGTTGCTGAATCATGGGGGCACCCCTGATGTCAAAACAAGTGATGGCCCTGATACCCTGTTTGAGTATGTCACGTCGAAAGTCGCCCATGACGAATACACCCATGAATCTTTTCATATTGTACAATGCTGGTTGGTGTTGATGGCTTATGGCGGCCATTGGGTGGATGGAGAGATACCGCTAACCATGTTGCACGGCAATACGGTTGAGATTTTCAAAGAGTTTGAACTGTTTGATTATGAAATCGAACCCGGTCCAGAGCCGGAGGAAAAATTTGCAGCCTTTTACGGTAATTGGACTATGCATATCTTTAACAAAGAAACAAAAGAAGAAGTTGCACTGTTTTGAATTAATGTTTTAAATATTACAGGAGTTGAAAATACATGAGAACAATGTTTGTATTACGTGGTGCGCCCGGTTGCGGCAAAAGCACGTGGATTAAAGATAACGGGCTGACGCCTTACACGCTGGAGGCGGATAACCTGCGGCTGTTATGGCAGGGGCCCGTCCTGAAAGCAGACGGGGAGTTTGCTATCGGGCAGAATAACGACAGAAGAGTTTGGAACCTGCTGCACCAGATGCTGGAAGAGAGGATGGAGCGCGGGGAGTTCATCGTGGTGGATGCGACCCATTACAAGTCTACGCTGCTGAACCAGTACAAGAAACTGATTTCCCATTACCGGTACCGCGCCTATGTGGTAGATTTTACCGACGTACCACTGGAGACATTGCTGAAGCGGAACGCACAGCGGGAACCTTACAAAAGGGTGCCGGAAGAGGTTATTCGCAAGATGGCAGCGGTTTTTGAGAAGGATGAAGAGGTTAGCAGCACATTTACAGTGGTAACTCCGGAGGAAGCAGCTGCGAAACTGCGGGAGAGTCTGCTGTTCGATTACAATCGTTACAACAAGATGGTTGTGTTTGGCGATATTCACGGATGCTTCGAGCCCCTGAAACAGTATTTTGCAGAGAATCCCTTTGATGAGAACACAGCCTACATCTTTGTGGGGGATTATCTGGATCGCGGTATTCAGAATAAAGAAGTAGTGGAATTCCTGCTGGGTATTTACAAGAACAAGAATGTACTGCTGCTGGAAGGCAACCATGAGAAATGGCTGCGCATGTACGCGGATGACGAAGGCGCCGAGGTGCTGATGAACGCGGAAGATGAGAAAGTCCTGCGCAAGTTTGTAGACAAGGATTTCTTCATCCGGTTCAACCGGAATAAAATCCGCAACTTCGGCTTCATCCAGAACACTATGCCCCAGCTGGCTGGTTTCAAGAAGAAGGAACTGCGGCAGCTGTGCCGCAAGTTCGGTCAGATGGCATACGTGGAGTTCAGAGGCAAAAAGTATTTCATCAGCCACGGCGGCATCCCGGTAATTCCTACTGTTTTCGTAAATTCTTCCCAGATGGTTGACGGTACGGGCAAGTTTGAGGATCTGGATACGCTGTATGCGGCCTGGAAGAAAAATACGGACGGAAATACCGTTCTGATTCACGGCCACAGAAATGTGTTCGAGTACCCGGCAAAGATCGGCGATACGATTTATAACCTGTGCAGCGATGTGGAGCTGGGCGCTTCGCTGCGTGTACTGGAAATTGCGGAAGAGGGCGTGCAGGTTAAGGAATTTGCGAACCCTGTATTTGATGATACCCTGGTAACCAAGGCCGCGCAGGTGGATGTACTCCCTACCAAGACCGACAATGAACTGCTGCGGCAGTTAAACAACAGCGATCTGGTAAAGAAGAAACTGCTGCAGGGCGGCATCGTTTCCTATAACTTTACCCGTGACGCGTTTTACCAGAAGCAGTGGAATGAACTGACCTGCACGGCTCGCGGTCTGTTTGTTGACAATAAAACCGAAAAAGTCATCTGCCGCAGCTACAACAAATTCTTCAACTGGGGCGAGGTAGAAGCAACCCGTCCGGAGAATCTGAAAAAGACGCTGGTGTTCCCAGTTACTGCATATAAAAAAGAAAACGGATTTCTGGCCATGGTATCTTACGACTGGAACAAAGAGGACCTGATGGTATGCTCCAAGTCCGTGAATACCGGCGAGTTCGTAGGTATGATTAAGGAAGCTCTGGATTCACAGGGCGATGGAGTAAAAGAAAAGCTGAAAGCGTTTGCCCGTGAAAACAACTGCTCTTTCGTGTTTGAGTGTGTGAACCAGGATAAGGATCCGCACATCATCCGGTATGATAAGAACGTGCTGTTCCTGCTGGATATTGTTGAGAATTCCTTTTACATGAACCGCAAACCTTATGCGGAAGTGCGGCAGATTGCGGCAGATATGGGACTGACCTGCAAATCGGTCTCCTATGTGTTTGAAACCTGGGAAGCGCTGTATGATTTTGTAAAGGAGCAGGACCGGTCTGATACAATCCGGTATGAGGGCTGGGTATTCGAGGACGCCAACGGCTTCATGGTCAAATACAAATCTAAATTCTACCGTTTCTGGAAACAGATGCGGGCGGTGAAGCAGGCCATGGAGATGGGGCACACGCTGAAAAAAACCTTTACCAACGAGGCTGAAGTCCGGATTTATAATCTGATGAAACAGTTATACATGGAAGGAAAACTGGAGGGCATGTCCATCATCGATGTGGAAGAGGCGTATTATGCCCTGCAGGATAAACAGGAGAAAGAACAGGAGTAAAAAATGTCACTGAACAAGACTAGCAGATTTATATCTATGATCCTCCGGCATAAGCCGGGGGTCATAGGTATCACGTTAGACGAACATGGCTGGGCCGATGTCTCCGAACTGATCGAAGGCGTGAACAAGGTCCATCCGCTGGATATGGAAACACTGGAAGAAATTGTGCGCACCAATGAAAAGCAACGGTTTTCTTTTAATGAAGACAAGACAAAGATCCGCGCCAATCAGGGGCACACGATTCCTGTTGACGTGGAACTGGAAGAGAAGGCGCCGCCGGAATTTTTGTACCACGGTACCGGTGATAAGTATGTGGAATCCATTGACTGTACCGGACTTGAACCAGGGCAGCGTCTCTACGTCCACCTTTCCACCGATAAGGAAATGGCGGCGAAAGTCGGGCAGCGGCATGGCAAACCAGTAGTTTACCGCGTGGACAGCGGACAGATGGCTAAAGACGGGTATGTGTTTTATCTGTCTGTCAACGGCGTATGGTTGACCAAGGCTGTGCCTGTGAAGTATCTGGAAAAATTATAACGAAATGAATTAATGATAGTTTTGGTTTCAGGAAGGAGGCTGAAACGATGAACAGAGAAGAAAAAGAAAAACTGCTTGGCAGGCCGGAATATCAGTTCCTGTATACGGAGCCTGACCTTAAAGAAGGAATCTTTCTGCTGGGCTTTTCCGGCAGTTACGCATATGGAACCAATGTACCCGGAAGCGATATCGATCTCAGGGGCATTGCTTATAATACAAAAGAAACGATTCTTGGTCTGCATGCGTTTGACCATGTGGTGGATCCTGATACAGACACTGCGGTGTATGCGTTGCACAAAGCCGTTGTGCTGATGGCAGACTGCAATCCCAGCATGGTGGACATGCTGGGACTCCGGGATGAAGATTATTTTATTCTGGATGATACCGGCAGGGAACTTCTGGAGCAGCAGGATATGTTTTATTCCAAACGGGCGCAGGTTGCCTTTGGCGGTTATGCGACAGCCCAGCTTCGGAGACTGCAGAACGCACTGGCTCATGATGCGTATCCCGAAGCGGAAAAACAACAGCATATCCTGGGAACGCTGAATACCGTGCTGCAGAATTTCAATAAAAGATACCAGGAGGACTACGGAATCAAAGTTTACCTGAAGGAGGGGCAGCTAGTTACGGATATGGAACTGACCGGTTATCCGCTGAGGCAGGCTCATGGAATGCTTTCGGAGATGGTCTCGATCATTCGGGAATATGAGAAGCTGAACCACCGGAACCGGAAGAAAGACGATAAACATCTGAACAAGCATGCGATGCATCTGATCCGTTTGCTCTGCACCGGGACGGAACTGCTGGAGACCGGAAAGATGCATGCGTACAGGGACGTGGAACATGACCTGCTGATGGATATCCGCAACGGAAGATTCCAAAACAGTGACCACACTTTTAAACCGGAGTTCTTCGATCTGGTAAGCGAATGGGAGAAGAACTTCCAGTATGCTGCCATGAATACCGAACTGCCGGATAAGCCGGACATGGAACGCATCGAAGAGTTCGTGATGAAAGTGAACAAGAAAACCGTTTTGCAATAATGGATCAAGCATGCCCGGCAGATAATCTGTTGGGCATGATTCGAATTATAATAAATCCGAAACTTTAATACAAAAACAATATTAAGGTTATAATAATTTATAAAAACAGATAATTTATATAAATAATAAATTAAGTATTGACAATGACAAAGGATAATGTTATAATCACCCCGTGATGAAAAATGAAATGAAAAAAGGCAGCCTCCCTTATGTGAGGACGCTGCAGGATGAGTAAGGAGGAAGTAATCATGACTAAGATGACTGTACACGAAGCACTGTGTGAAATCAAAGTTGCGGACAAGCGGATTGAAAAGGCAATCCAGGAGTGCGCGTTCTGCGAAGCGAATAAAGAAATCAGCCCTAAGATCAACGGCATTACTGTTGCCGAGTTCGAAAATGAAGTGAAAGCAAAATACCAGAAGATCAACGACCTGATCAGGCGGAACGAAAACATCAAGAAAGCCCTGAGCCTGTCAAACGCCAAAACGGTCATCACCGTAAACGGCAAGGAGATGACCTTGGCCGAAGCCATCTACATGATGCAGTACGGCATCAAGCACAAGGAACAGCAGCTGATGGCCATGAACCGGGCGCTGACCCGGGCGCAGCAGAAGATTGAAAGCGAAAACGGGAACCGGTTAGAAGAGCGGCTGGATAAGTTCATCCAGGCGACTTACGGCAGCAAGGAAAAGGTTTCTGCAGAAGAACTGGACAAGGCCAGTAAGGACTTCAAGGCCCGGAACGAATTCAAGCTGGTTGATCCCATCAACATCCGGGAAAAGAGCGCGGCGCTTATGGATGAAATTGACAAGTTCAAGGCCTCCATCGACGCTGCGATCCAGATCAGCAACGCAACGACCTACATCGAAATCGAAGAGTAACCCTTCGAAACGTTCAACCAGATGCCGGTGGTAACCATCTGCCGGCATCAATGAAAAAAGGCAAGACAAAAGCTATATATCGCTGTCCGGTGAAAACCATAAACCATAGTTCTCTTCACATTTTCCGGTTTAAGGTAGAGTAAAAAAGATAATGTAAACCGGGCCTATGACTTCTTTTTATACAAAGAGGATTTTGCATCTGTCTGCGAAACAGATACGCAAATATTTGACTTAGCTCAACGGCAGAGCATGCGATTTTTAATCGCAATGTTGCAGGTTCGAATCCTGCAGTCAGACCGTAAAAGGTTCCTTATTGAGTAAGAAGTATTGCATACTGAGTAAAGCGCCACATGGCAACTCACCTGCCGCATTGGCAGGCCGCCGTGCTCGGCGTACGTATTGGATATTGAGTAGGCATTCAGTATTGGTTAATCATTATCCAGTAATGGATATTCAGTCTGAAATCCCGGAGTCACGGTTTGCCGCAACTATGATTTGGGCGTTGGTGATCCGCCGGGCTGCCGGGCAGCGATACTTGGTTTTTAGCAAAAGCAACGGGCGTTTTCTTTATTAGCGTTAATGGAGCAGGACAAGGCCCTTTATACTGTAAAAAATATATAGTCGCAGTCCGGTTCTATAATCGGGCCGCGGCCATTTTTTATTCCCATAATTCCCAACGGCAAGTACAGGAATATCCGCTCTTTGCTTTCGGTGTTGTTGGCTGCATGGGCGGCAGATCCTGGTGTATATGCATCCGGGCCTCTTCTTCAGTAGCAAAGATTCTTTTATGCGGTAACCTGATGATACTTTCGCCCTCATTTTTATTGAACCGGATTGTGACGAACCATGACGAAGCTGTAACAACCGTTGCTTTAGTAACATACCGTCCACAGATAAGAAAATACACTTGCTGGTCTGGTTTATATTTGGATTTCATTAGTATCATCTCCATTATATAGAACTTATGTTCATTATAACACCGGTTCAAAAGAAAAGAAAGCTGTTTATACAAAAACTAAGCGCTAAACAAAGTCACCCCGCATCACGATATCGGTTGCCGGGGTTTCTTTACGGTTTACTTATCTGTTTTCCTGTCCTTTATGTCAGTTACCAAAAGATTAATGAATATGGAAAACAAGCGACGTGTTGTTATAATGAATAATAGATGAGACTATTGAGACAAATTCCAGTTTTGCTCAGTAACGATTCGTATGATATAATTAAAAAAATATTTCCAGCAATGTCAATTTTATTGAACTTGTTTTGTATATATAATAAACGGCATTTAAATTTTATTTATAAGGAGGATTTTATAATGCCGATTAACAACAATGAAATCTCAAAAGAAATGCTTGCAAAAGCAATGCAGTGTAAAGATGCTGATGAATTAATAGCGTTAGCAAAATCCGGAGGCATCGAACTGACCAAAGAAGAAGCTGAAGCATATCTGGCGGAAATGTCCGATGTGGAACTGGATGATGCTATGCTTAAAAATGTAGCAGGTGGCGCTTGCTATACCGAGAATAGCATCTGCATTGCCAAGAGAAAGCCTTCGGACGAACAAGTTGCAACGAAAGTCTGCTAACTGTCGCAAAAAGGAAACTCCTCTTCTTATTTTTTGAGAGTGTGAAACTATTTCTGTAAATTAGGTCTTCTACGATAATTTCAAATGGTTCAACCCCGCTATTCCATGCGGGAATGAATAACTTTTTTAACCCTAAACATAGATAGAAATTCACGGCTCTATTCTTTATTTTTTGAAAGGGGTGCTGATATGTCAATTAACAAAAATGAGTTAACGAAAGAACAGATTCAAAAGGCAATGTCTTGTGAGACTGTCGAAGAATTGATGGAACTGGCAAAATCCGAAGGCATCGAATTGACAAAAGAGGAAGCCGAAGCATATTTGGCAGAAATGTCTGATGTGGAGCTGGACAGCGAAGCACTGACACGGGTGGCTGGTGGAGAATCGTGCTACATGGTTGGCGGGAATGATTGTCATAACAGAGGTCATGGACCTGGGCTGTAAAAGAGTACAGGCTAATAAAGGAAATTAGTGCAAAGAAGATATAATCACCCAAACCGAAAACAACAAAAGCCCATAGCTACTAAGCTACGGGCTTCTTTTTTGGGGCTTTAGCGCCAAAAAACCCCCGGTTCAACCGGGGGTCGGTAAAAACACTTTAGTAAACGGAAGAGAAAACCTCCTGTGTTAAGATTGATGTGGCCTGGCAACCACACTATCAACACAGGAG
>JAEEGK010004747.1_pt1 | contig 33128 bp, 25 predicted proteins | sample 8958771 | NCBI WGS metagenome assembly JAEEGK01 (sample SAMN16246547, study PRJNA631951) | gut metagenome | biome: gut microbiome; feature: rumen; material: SC-attached | host: Bos | place: Iran: Karaj | collected 2018-10 | reverse complement strand
AATGTCTGGAAGGTGAAGTGATGTTTTCCATTAATCTGTAAAAGACGATGAAAGGATTCATAGTAAGCCTGATGTGCCTGGCGTTTGTCGCAGCACCCACCCTGGCACAAGAGAACAAAGCCGCTGTTGTCAGCACCAAACAAGGAAAAGTCAGCGGAATCATCCAAGAGGGAACCCTCGCCTATCTTGGCATTCCCTATGCCGAAGTGGAACGATGCATGCCACCTCTGCCCGTCAAGAAGTGGAAGGGGGTGAGGGCTTGCGACCATTGGGGACCGCAGGCGATGCAGCAGACAGGTGGTCGACAGTTGAGTGAAACTGAGATGTCGGAGAAGAACTCCTGCGTGCTGAACGTATGGACGACGGATTTGAAGAGTCGGAAACCCGTGATGCTATGGCTTCACGGCGGCGGTTTCGACTCGGGTACATCGGCATGGAATCCTGGCATGCAACTGGCAAAGAAGGATGTGGTGGTGGTCAGCGTTAACCATCGACTGAACATTCTCGGATTCCTCGACCTCTCGGCAGTCTCAAAGAAGTATAAGGATTCAGGTAATGTGGGGATGCTCGATATTGTTCAAGCACTGGAATGGATTCATGATAACATCGCTCGGTTCGGTGGCGACCCGAACAATGTGACCATTTTCGGTGAATCGGGAGGCGGTGGAAAGGTTGGAACACTGATGTGTATGCCCAAGGCAAGGCGTCTGTTCCACAAGGCCATCATCATGAGTGGAACCATTCTGAACGTGAACAACCGGGAGATGACACAGGCTCTCGGAAAAGCGGTGCTAAAGGAACTGGGCATCAGCGAAGCCGATGTCGACCGTATCAAGGATGTTCCCTATCAGCAACTCTATGAGGCCGGACAGCGAGCAATGGCTGCGAGCATCGGTACACGCAAACCCGGCACGCCGATGATGTGGGGATTCGGTCCTACACCCGATGGTGAAACGCTCTTGCAACAGCCTTTCCAACCATCATTTCCCTCCATTTCATCGGAGATTCCTGTCCTGATGGGTACCACTTTCAACGAACTGCAACGGCTATACTACAACCGGGAAATGACACTCGACGATGCCCGGCAGCAACTCATGAAGACTTTCGGTGACGAAACGGATGCCTACATCAACGCTTTCGCCAAAGCCTATCCCGACTACACGCCAGAGGACTTGCTGAGCATCGACTGGCTGTTCCGTCCAAAGACACTCATCACGGCCGATGCCTTTGCCGCTGAATCTGCTGAAAACGACGGCTCCCACACTCCTCACCTTTATCTATATCTGTTTACTTGGCGCTCACCCGTCAATCGGGGGTCGGTGCATGGACACGAACTGAAATTCTGTTTCAACACCTTACATCACGCCCACAACGAACTGCCTCAACCCTCTGAGCAAGACCTTCGATTGGCCGACACCATGAGTAGCGTGTGGGCACAGTTTGCCAAAACCGGCAATCCGAATACAAACGGACTTCCTGCTTGGCATCCTTACACAGCAGATAATGGTGAATTGATGGTTTTCGACCATCGCTGCTACATTCGTAACAATCCCGATCGCGAACTACAGCAAATCATCAATCGGCATTGCTTCAAGCAACTCGATGAATTCAAAAAGAGGTAATGATTTATACTGCAAAAGCATTACCCACACGCTAAGACCGATAAAATCGGCTATTTTATAAGATGTGCATCGATTTGCGCCGCGATTTCGCTCGCAAGTCCTGCATCATAGCCCACACGCAGGTGAATGGTTGGGCGCGAAGGATCCTTCGTGCTGATAATCACGGCATGCTCGTCAATGGTATAGGGGGTAGCCATGTTTTTCGGCATGACGCTCACAAGGTCGCTGATCTTAAGCTCTTCGCCCGCCATGACCATGACATCCAGGGCCGTGTAGAACAAGATGAGTGCTGGCAATTCGTTGGCCCTTGAGGCATCGAGCACCACCACGTCATCGGGTTCGCCATACTTCCTCTCCACTTCATCAATGCTGGCATAGGTCACCCTCGGTGGTTCCGCTTTTTCCTGACGTTTATTGAAGTAATAAACCAAGGGGATGACCGGCAGCAGGAGCAGGAGTGCAATACTGGCATAGAGGGCCAGCAAAATAATTGCGATGACTGCAAGAATCGTATTTCGTTTCATACCATCAGGGTTTTATCGTTACTTCAATCGTATTATTCCACTTATTGCTCAACGGCTTTGATGGCCTTGTCACCTGGCTTGAAGAGCAAGCCCGTGCACTTCTGGGCATCGACCTTGTATGCCTTCAGCTCTACCTTGTTCCAGTCTATCTGATCCGTGCGCTGTGCAAGAGGAACATGAGGTATCAAACTGCCGTCGCGCACCAAGATGATAGCGGGAATCTTGCCGGCACGGATGGTCTGATAACCACCCTCATAGACTTCACCGCTCTGATAGTCAATCCACTTGCCTTTGGGCAGGTAGACTGTCCGCTCATTGCCTGACTCTAACAATGGAGCCACGAGCATTTGCGAACCAAACATATACTCATCCTCCACAAGCCAGGCTCCCTGGTCTTGAGGGAACTCAACGAGCAGGGCACGCACCATTGGCAGGCCGCGCTCCGAGCAATCCTTTGCCTGGGCATACACATAAGGCATGAGCTTGTACTTCATCTCGGCACAGTCACGGAACGCATCTGTAAACGATTCAGAGATGAGCCAGGGCTCCGTTGGGGGTGCGCCGTGAGCACGGGTGTGACTCGACAGGAATCCGAAGGGTAGCCAACGACGATAGATGTCTTCTGGCGAAGCTGTCACAAAGCCACCCATGTCGTGGCTCCAGAACGAGAAGCCGCTGAGTCCGAAGGATAGACCGCCACGCAGATCGCCCAACAAACCGATGTTCGTCGTTGCGGCATCACCACCCCAATGCAAGGCATAGCGCTGAGAACCGGCCCAAGCAGAACGTGCCCAGATGATGCCTTCGCCAGGATGATTGCGCTCCACGGCCTCCCAGAGTGCTTTGTTATAACGCAAGGGATAGAGGTTGTGCTCATAGAGTCCACCCTTGCCGCTGTGGTAGAAGCCATTATAGGGTGCTGCCTCGCCAAAGTCGCACTTGATGGTAGACACACCCTGCTTCATGAGACCTTCTATCTTCGACTGATACCAGTTGACGGTCTCAGGATTAGAGAAGTCGAGAATGGCATCCTCCACAGGCATACCACCCGTAGCATTCACCACATGCATGCCTCGCTCGATGATCTCCGGGAAGAAACGATTCTTGGGTGTGAAGTAAGGCAACTGCCACAAGCAGGTATGGAATCCATCCTTTGAGAGTTGTTTCAACATGCCGACAGGGTCCTTGAAGCGGTCCTTGGCAAACTCGTAGTCGCATTGCCAGTCGACACCAAACCAACCGGTATCGAAGTGGATGACGTCGGAAGGAATCCGGTGGGCACGAAGCTGACGAGCAATCTCCAAGCCCTCCTCCTGCGAGAAGTAGGTGATACGGCTCATCCACGTGCCAAAGCTCCAGAGGGGTAGCATCGGCGACTTGCCGGTGATGTCGGTATATTCGTTCAGGATGTCCTTCGGCTCTCCGAAGAAAACGAAGAAATCGACCATTTCATCGGCCATAAACAGGCGGTCGGCACCAATATAGGAAGCTCCGAAGTCGCAGGTGACAGGCGCGGAGGTATGCATGAAGATGCCATAGCCACGATTCGAGAAGAAGAAGGGCACGGGCTTGTATTGGCCATCGGTCTCTGGTCCTTGTGGGTCGGTGACCGAGAGGTGTACCTTCTGCCCCACCTTATTTAAAGAGGTGAACGACTCGCCACAGCCATAGATGCGCTCACCGGGTGCCAACGACAACACGGGGTTTACGCTACGCGAGTTGTCAGAGCCACGCTTGATGAAAGAGAACGGCAGCAACTTCACTTGCGTGGAGTCGTTGTCGATGATATGGCGTGTCTGCGTCAACACCCTACCCTTTGCATCCTTGATGACGATACGCCAAGGATACTTCTGGATTTCAATGGTTCCATAGGCTGAACTATAGGAAATGGCATTGGCCGTTTGAGCACTCTTCCAAGCAGCACCTTTCGTACGAGCCTTGAAGCGGTCGCAGAACATCACATCGCCAGCATCGTTGTCTTTCGGTTGAACGGGGGTGGTCAGCATGCGGATTCGCGCCGTGCGTGGCGTGATGAACTCAATGCTCAGCTTCAGTTCCGGATCGTTTACATAAGCGGCATCGGGGAAGTCGAGCATCTGCATGCGGACGGGCCAGTAGCCATTCAGATTAAAGGCCTGACGAGGCGACAGCCTGTAGCGTTTCCACTGCAATAATCCCTCACCCTTTGCCGCATCGAAAGTCACCAGCGAATCGGCAAGGAAATAGGTGTTCGACAAATCACTAAAGTCTGTCGACATGTCCTTTTGCATGCACTGCAGGTACTGCACACCTGCATTGGTCTGAATCTGGGCATTCATCGTCATAGTACCACAGAGAGCACAGACGGAAAGCATCGTGAAAAATCTCTTCTTCATATGATATACATAATTATATTATTCTAACTCGTCAGGTTTAGCCTCATCATCATTGCCAGCACAAAGTTAAAAAAAAGAATCGGCTTATTCAAGAATAAAGTGAAAATCAAAACCTCTTTAACCAACATTAACTTCGCTCTACCGCATGTTTCTGCACACTACAACCCAAAAGCCACATCTTCCCAATCCTCCTCCCATTTGGTTTTTCTTGGTCCATCCGACAAATGCATAGTTTTTATTGGATAAACCTTTTTTTATATAAGATGTGAAACTAGTTGCGGAAAAATCATTAACTTTGTACCTGAATATGAAAAAAATAGGATTACTGCCTCGCATTGCTATCGCTATCGTGATGGGTATCGTGATAGGAAACGTACTTCCGGAAGGATGGGTGCGCGTGTTTGTGACGTTTAATTATGTGTTCAGCCAGTTCTTGGGCTTCCTAATTCCGCTCATCATTATCGGACTGGTGACGCCAGCCATTGCCGACATCGGGCGTTCGGCGGGCCGTCTGTTGCTGCTGACGGTGGGATTGGCCTACGCCGACACCATCTTGGCAGGACTGCTGGCATTCGGTACAGGTACGATGCTCTTCCCCCAGCTGATAGACACAGAGGCATCGCTAGCGGTAGAGAAGGCAGAGACGCTGCTGCCCTACTTCAAACTAGAGATTCCTGCCATACTCGACGTAATGGCGGCGCTGGTGAGCTCCTTTGTGATAGGCATCGGCATCGCCTATACCGACGCGCACTCATTGAAAAAAGGGTTCTCGGAGTTCCGGACCATCATCGAGAAGACCATCCAGGTGGCCATCATCCCACTACTGCCGCTCTATATCTTCGGCATCTTCCTCAGCATGACTTTTACCGGCGAAGCATATCATATCCTGGTGGTGTTCGCCAAAATCATCTGTATCATCTTCGTGCTGCACATCTTCATCATTGCGTATGAGTTCCTGATTGCAGGCGTTATTTCAAGGAAGAATCCGCTGCGCCTGGTCATGAATATGATGCCGGCCTATCTCACGGCATTAGGCACCTCATCGAGTGCCGCCACTATACCAGTGACCCTGCGACAGGCAAAGAAAAACGGCGTGAGCGATGAAATCGCGAGCTTCTGCATTCCTCTCTGCGCCACCATCCACCTATCTGGCTCTATGATGAAGATCACTTGTTGCGCACTTACCGTATGTCTCATCAGCGGCTTGCCTCACGATCTGCCGCTTTTCCTCCATTTCATCATGATTCTTGGCGTCTGCATGGTGGCGGCTCCTGGTGTTCCTGGCGGAGCGGTGATGGCTGCACTCGGTCCCTTGGCCGGCATATTGGGGTTCGATCCTGAAGCACAGGCCCTAATCATCGCCCTCTACATCGCAATGGATTCCTTCGGCACCGCCTGTAACGTCACTGGCGACGGAGCCCTTGCCATCATTATTGATCGCCTGCATCGGAATAACACACCGACATCAACTGCAAAAAAGACCGCATAATAAATTATAGTGAAGGAATAAGAGCCGTTTTGTTCATTTCGTTTTTAATCTCTATCTTTTTTATATTTGCACTAAAAAAAGCGCCGCAGGTTTTTAGCCCGCGGCGCTCTTATGAATCAGAATAAGTGACTTGCTATTAGTCAGCCAGCTTTGCCTTGATGAACTCGCGGTTCAGGCGGGCGATGTTGGCGATGGACTCGTTCTTCGGGCAGACAGCCTCGCAGGCGCGAGTGTTGGTGCAGTTTCCGAAGCCGAGTTCTTCCATGCGCATGACCATTGCCTTGGCACGACGTGCTGCCTCGGGACGTCCCTGCGGCAGGAGTGCGAGCTGGGACACCTTCGAAGAGACGAAGAGCATGGCAGAGCCATTCTTACATGCTGCTACGCAAGCACCGCAACCGATGCATGTTGCACAGTCCATAGCCTCGTCGGCATTCTCCTTCGGGATGAGGATAGCGTTGGCATCCTGAGCCTGTCCGGTACGGATGGAGGTGTAGCCGCCAGCCTGGATGATCTTATCGAAGGCACCGCGGTCGACCATGCAGTCCTTGATGACGGGGAATGCAGCCGAACGCCAGGGCTCAACAGTGATGACGTCGCCATCATTGAAACGACGCATGTAGAGCTGACAGGTGGTAGCACCACGCTCGGTCTTTCCGTGCGGTGTGCCGTTGATGTAGAGCGAGCACATACCGCAGATACCCTCGCGGCAGTCGTGGTCGAATACGAACGGCTCCTTACCCTCGTTGATGAGCTCTTCGTTGAGGATGTCAAGCATCTCGAGGAATGAGGTGTCGTCAGGAATATTCTTCATCTCGCGGGACTCAAAATGTCCTTTCTCCGTAGGACCATTCTGCTTCCAATACTTTATCGTAAATGAAATATTCTTTGCCATAATTTTAATTATCTTTGATGATTAAAGGGCATCGCCTCAGCAAAGGTCAAGCGAACTTGGCTTTGCCATCGGCTTGCACATTAATTCTTATAGTTACGTGTTTGTACCTTGATTGCCTCATACTCGAGCGGTTCCTTGATAAGCTCGGGAGCCTTCGTGTCGTCGCCCTGGTATTCCCAGCAGCCTACATAGAAGAAGTGCTCATCGTCGCGCTTGGCTTCGCCTTCCTCGGTCTGGTGCTCCTCGCGGAAGTGTCCGCCGCAGGACTCCTCACGATGGAGTGCATCGTAAGCAACAAGCTGACCCATGAGGATGAAGTCGCGCAGGTGGATGGCCTTGTCGAGCTCGACGTTGAGGCCTTCCTTGCTTCCGGGGATGAAGAGGTTCGTGTCGAACTCCTTGCGCAGCGCCTTGAGCAGCTTGAGGCCTTCCTCGAGGCCTTCCTTCGTGCGACCCATGCCGACGTGCTCCCACATGATGTGGCCGAGCTCCTTATGGATGGAGTCGACGGAGCGCTTGCCCTTGATGTTCATCAGGCGGTCAATCTCTGCCTCGACAGCCTTCTCCGTAGCAGCGAATTCGGGCAGGTCGGTGGAGAGACGCGGCCAGATGGCCTGGTCTGCGAGGTAGTTCTGGATGGTGTAAGGCAGCACGAAGTAGCCGTCGGCCAATCCCTGCATGAGGGCAGATGCACCGAGGCGGTTGGCGCCGTGGTCGGAGAAGTTGCACTCGCCGATGGCAAAGAGGCCGGGAATCGTGGTCTGCAGCTCGTAGTCGACCCAAACGCCGCCCATCGTGTAGTGGATGGCGGGGAAGATCATCATGGGATAGTAGTAGTCGACACCGTTCTTTGTGCAAGCCTTCTCGCCTGGGTTGACGTCGGTTATCTCCTCATACATATCGAAGAGGTTGCCATAGCGCTGACGAATCTCGTCGATGCCGAGGCGCTGGATGCTCTCGGAGAAGTCGAGGAAGACGGCGAGGCCTGTGTTGTTGACGCCGAAGCCCTTGTCGCACCTTTCCTTTGCAGCACGTGAAGCTACGTCGCGAGGCACGAGGTTACCGAATGCCGGGTAGCGGCGCTCCAGATAGTAGTCGCGGTCCTCTTCGGGTATCTCGTAGCCCTGCTTGGTTCCTGCCTGCAGTGCCTTTGCGTCCTCCAGTTTCTTGGGAACCCAGATGCGGCCGTCGTTACGCAACGACTCGGACATAAGGGTGAGCTTCGACTGCTTGTCGCCATGCACGGGGATGCAGGTGGGGTGAATCTGCACATACGATGGGTTCGCCATCATGGCTCCCTTGCGGAAGCACTGTACGGCGGCCGTGCAGTTACAGCCCATGGCATTTGTCGAGAGGAAGTAGGTGTTGCCGTAGCCGCCGGTAGCGATGACGACAGCGTTTGCGCTGAAGCGTTCCAGCTTACCGGTCACGAGGTTCTTGGCGATGATGCCGCGAGCACGGCCATCGACGATGACTACATCCTCCATCTCGTAGCGAGTGAAGAGCTTCACCTTACCTCTTTGAACTTCCTTCGAGAGTGAAGAGTACGCGCCGAGCAGGAGCTGCTGACCGGTCTGTCCCTTTGCATAGAAGGTACGGCTCACCTGTGCACCGCCGAAGCTGCGGTTGGCCAGCATGCCGCCGTACTCGCGAGCGAAGGGTACGCCCTGTGCCACGCACTGGTCGATGATGTTGTTCGATACCTCGGCCAGACGATAGACGTTGGCTTCGCGAGCACGATAGTCGCCGCCCTTGACGGTATCGTAGAAGAGGCGATAGACGGAGTCGCCGTCGTTCTGATAGTTCTTGGCTGCATTGATGCCGCCCTGCGCTGCGATGGAGTGTGCGCGACGGGGCGAGTCCTGGATGCAGAAGTTATATACATTGAAGCCCATCTCGGCGAGGGAGGCGGCAGCGCTGGCGCCGGCCAGACCTGTGCCGACCACGATGACGTCGAGCTTCAGCTTGTTCTTCGGGTTCACCAGACGCTGGTGAGCTTTATATTCTTTCCATTTTTCAGGCACTGGACCTGCGGGAATCTTGGAATCTAATACTTTTGCCATAATTGCATTTTCCATTTAAAGATTTCTTGTATTCTTTAGAACCAAGGCGCGCTTTTAATGCGCGGAGTTCCATTTACCATTTAAGCTCCGCAACTGCCACTGCAACAGGGGCTGAAGTTCTGGATAGCAAACACAATAACTACAGCGGCAAACATCAGCACGACGATGGTGGCGTAGATATTGCCGATGCAGCGCCAGCGGTTGAACCACACCTTGCCGCTCACGCCGAGCGTCTGCATAGCGCTCCAGATGCCGTGAGTGAGGTGGAACCACAATGCGGCGAGCCACACAAGATAGAGGCCTGCATAGACGGGGCAGCCGAAGGTCTTCTTGATCCAGTACACGCCGTCGGCAGCATGCTGGGCGTACTCGCCTTCGATGAGCTCAGCAGCCATCATGTGCCACCAGAAGTTGTAGAGGTGGAGGCACAGGCCGAGGCAGATGATGATGCCAAGGGCAAGCATGTTCTGGCTCGCCCACTCCACCTTCTCGGGCTTGTCGGTCACAGCATACTTGTTGTTGCCGCGAGCCTTCCAGTTCTGGAAAGTCAGCCAGAAGGCGTAGATGAAGTGAATGAGCACAAGGCCTGCCAGACCCACTGTCGCCACGACGGCATACCAGTTGGCGCCCAGCATCTCGCAAATCATGTTGTAGCCGTCCTCACTGATGAGAGCTACGACGTTCATGCAGGCATGGAACGTCAGGAACAGGATAAGCGCGACGCCGGTCACCGACATCACTACTTTCCTGCCAATCGATGAATTAATTAACCACATAGATAATTTAATTTAGTTATAATTTGTTGTTGGTTTATGTGCGCGTGTACCTTAATTTAAGTATAATACGAAGGCAAAAGTACACAAAAAAGGTTAATTGCGCAACTTTTTCGAGGAAATGTTGCAGGAAATGAGTACTTTTGTACCTAAATAAACATGCAAAAGGACTGATGAAGCTTATTTTCGATGTCATTGTTGTCGGTGCAGGGCATGCAGGATGCGAGGCCGCAACCGCCGCAGCAAAACTGGGAGCTAAGACTTGCCTCATTACGATGGACATGAACAAAATTGCGCAAATGTCGTGCAACCCAGCCATCGGAGGCATTGCCAAAGGACAGATTGTCAGGGAAATAGACGCGCTGGGAGGTCACACAGGCGAGGTGACGGACCAGACGGCCATACAGTTCCGCATGCTCAACCGTTCGAAAGGGCCCGCCATGTGGAGCCCCAGGGCACAATGCGACAGGGCAAAATTCATCTGGAAATGGCGGGAAATACTGGAAAACACACCGGGACTTTCCATCTGGCAAGACCAGGTCGTGGAACTCCTAACGGAGGACTTCAAAACGCCGCAGGCGGAAAATAAATCGCCGCGTGCGGCGATGACCAACGCCGCACGCGGGGATTGCCAACGCCGCGTGCGGGGATTGAGGACTCTGCAAGGTGTTGATTTTCAGGCCTCTTGCGTCATCATAACGGCGGGCACTTTCCTCAACGGACTGATGCACATCGGACGCACACAGATTCCTGGCGGACGATGCGCCGAACTGCCGAGCCTCCATCTCTCGGAGAGCATCGCGGCTCAAGGCATCACCGTAGGGCGCATGAAGACCGGTACACCGGTTCGCATCGACGGACGCTCGGTGGACTTCTCCCTGCTACAAAGGCAGGACGGAGAACAGGACTTCCACAAGTTCTCCTACATGGGCGAACCGCGTCAGCTGCCACAGCTGCCGTGCTGGATCACCTACACGAGCGAGGCGGTGCACGAGCGGCTGAGGGCTGCCCTACCCGACTCGCCGCTCTACAACGGGCAGATTCAAAGCATCGGCCCGCGATACTGCCCAAGCATCGAGACGAAGCTCGTCACCTTCTCCGAACGCTCTGAACATCAGCTGTTTCTGGAGCCGGAAGGAACTTCCACAAACGAGTATTATCTGAATGGCTTCTCGAGTTCGCTGCCTATCGATGCTCAGATTGAGGCTCTGAAACTGATTCCTGCCTTCCGCGACCTTCAGGTGTATCGACCTGGGTATGCGATAGAATACGATTTCTTCGACCCGACGCAGCTTCGCCACTCGCTGGAGTCCAAGATTGTGGACGGGCTCTTCATGGCCGGACAAGTGAACGGCACGACGGGCTACGAGGAGGCTGCGGGACAGGGACTGGTGGCGGGCGTCAACGCGGCAAGGAAGATTGCCGGACTCGAGCCGTTCGTCATGCGAAGGGACGAGTCCTACATCGGCGTCCTCATTGACGATCTGGTCACAAAAGGCGTGGATGAACCCTATCGCATGTTCACGTCGAGGGCCGAATATCGCATCTTGCTTCGGCAAGACGACGCGGATGCACGACTCACGGAACGCAGCTACGAAATGGGCCTCGCCACTCGCGAACGCTACGACCACTGGCTGCGTAAGAAGCAGGCAATCAAGGAGATAGAAGACTTCTGCAGCTCCTACAGCGTGAAGGCCGCGTATATAAACAAAGGCCTGAAGGCGCTTGGAAGCGAGGAGCTGCAGAGAGGTTGCAAACTCATCGACCTCGTGATGCGGCCACAGCTCTCCCTCTCCAACCTAGCTCCGCTCATCCCTGCCCTATCCGACAAGCTGAACAGCATCGCCGACCGTCGCGAAGAAATCATGGAGGCTGCCGAGGTGCGCATGAAGTACAGCGGCTACATCCGCAGGGAGAAGGAGATAGCTGAGAAGATACACCGCCTGGAGAACATCCGCATCAAGGGACGATTCAACTACCAGGACATCCAATCACTCAGCACCGAAGCCCGTCAGAAACTCGCCAAAATAGACCCCGAAACGATGGCACAGGCAAGCCGAATCCCTGGCGTCAGTCCAAGCGACATAAACGTCCTGCTGGTCTTGATGAATCGATAAGTTTCACGTGGAACAATTGCCAGTAGTAACAAATGGTAAATGGTAAATAATTAAATAGTAAATGCGAGATGAATAATGAATATCTACTGAAGAACTTGCGAAATGTGCCAGACTTTCCCGTGCCCGGCATACAGTTCAAGGATGTGAGCACGCTGTATAAGAACCCGAAATGCCTGAAGATAATGGTCAACGAGCTCTACGAACTCTACAAGGACAAAGGCATAACAAAGGTGGTGGGCATCGAGAGCCGTGGCTTCGTCGTTGGCGCCGCACTGGCTGTCAAGCTGGGAGCTGGGTTCGTGATGTGTCGCAAACCAGGCAAGCTCCCCGCAGAAACACGCAAGGAAAGCTATATGAAGGAATACGGCAAGGACACCATCGAGATTCATACGGATGCTATCGAGGAGAAAGACATAGTCCTTCTCCACGACGACCTCCTCGCCACAGGAGGCAGCATGAAGGCCGCCTACAACCTCGTCAAGCAGTTCAATCCTAAGAAGATCTACATAAACTTCATCATCGAGCTGACCATAGAAGGGCTCAACGGCCGCGCTGTCTTCGACAAAGATGTGGAAATGACAACCCTTCTCAAGATATAACTGCATCATCACCCCAATATTATCCCCCATTTATGTCCCGTATGTTGCGTTGCCAACGCAACATCACCCCCACCCCACAACCAAAGAAATGGAAAAGGCGGAAAAAGACAAGCTAAGGGCTTACTTGATGGGCATTGTCAGCAACCTGCCTGAATGTCCGGGATGCTACCAGTACCTCGACGACACTGGCATTATCATTTATGTCGGCAAGGCAAAGAACCTGAAGCGCCGCGTCTATTCCTATTTCTCCAAGGAGCACGAAAACAGAAAGACCGCAATACTCGTCTCTAAGATTCGCGATATCAAGTACATAGTGGTCAACACGGAGGAAGATGCTTTGCTGTTGGAGAACAATCTTATCAAGCAATGGTCTCCCCGATACAACATCCTTCTCAAGGACGGCAAGACATATCCGAGCATCGTTATTACCAACGAATACCTGCCTCGCATCTTCCAAACCCGAAAGATAGACAAGCGTCTGGGCACTTACTTCGGCCCCTACAGCCATGTTCCCACGATGTATCTGCTCCTTGAACTCATCAAAAAACTCTATCCTCTGCGTCGGTGCAGAGAAACAATAACAGCCGATTCCATCGAAAAAGGCAAGCATAAAGAGTGCCTGGAATACCATATAAAGAATTGCAAAGCACCCTGCACGCTCCGCCAAAGCCATGAAGAATACATGGAATACATCGCTGAAGCAAAGGAAATACTGAAGGGAAACACCGCACAACTGGAGCGGCAAATGCTGCAACGCATGCAGGAACATGCGGCGAAGCTGGAGTTTGAAGAGGCCGAAGCAATAAAGCAAAAGTACTTGCTGCTTGAAAACTACCGCAGCAAGAGTGAGGTAGTAAGCAGCACCCTACACAATATCGATGTCTTCAACATAGAGAACAATGAAAAGGTGGCGTACATCAATTACCTGCATGTCACGAATGGTTGCATAACGCAGGCTTTTACATTTGAGTACGCCAAACGCCTCGATGAGTCAGACGAAGAGCTTCTTGCCGAAGGAATCATTGAGATGCGACAACGCTACTGCAGTGAAAGTAAGGAGGTTATCGTACCGTTCCGCGTGGAACACTTGGGCGAGATTGTGGTTACCGTTCCACAAAAAGGGGACAAGAAAAAGCTGCTTGAGCTATCAAAGCTGAATGTCCTGCAATACAAAAAAGACAGAATCAGTCAAAGCGACAAGCTGAACCCGGAACAAAAGCAGGTGAGGCTTATGAAGGAACTGCAGGAAGCTTTGCAACTCCCTACCCTTCCGATGCAGATTGAGTGTTTTGACAATTCAAACATCAGCGGGACGGATGCCGTTGCAGGCTGTGTCGTCTTCAAAAAGTGCAAGCCGAGCAAACAGGATTACCGTAAATACATCATTAAGACGGTCAGCGGACCCGACGATTATGGCAGCATGCAAGAGGTTGTGCGGCGGCGTTACAGCCGTATGATAGAAGAAGGAACTGCCCTACCCGACCTGATCATTACGGATGGCGGGCGTGGGCAAATGGAGGTTGTAAGAGAGGTCGTTGAGGATGAACTGCAGCTATCTATTCCGATTGCGGGTCTTGCAAAGGACGACAAGCATCGCACTAACGAGCTGCTTTACGGCTTCCCTCCTCAAGTGATTGCCATGAAAACGGAATCCCCTTTGTTCCGATTGCTGACACAAATACAGGAGGAGGTGCACAGATACGCTATCACATTTCATCGCGACAAGCGCAGCAAGCACCAGGTTGCCAGCGCACTGGACAACATTCCAGGCATCGGAACGAAGACAAAGGCATTGCTGCTTAGGAAATGGCATAGCGTGAAGCGCATAAGAGAGGCAGAAGAAAGCGAACTTGCCGCACTCGTTGGAGCCACAAAGGCAAAGATTCTGAAGGAAATGCTTGCAGAAACGAACGAAAAGTCGTAGCTTTGCACATTATATATAATATAAAGGAAAGAGAAATAAAGGAGATGAGAACTGTCATCCAGAGAGTGAAACGAGCGAGCGTTAGGGTAGGGGACACTACCGTCTCAGCGATAGGACAAGGACTGTTGCTGCTGCTCGGTATAGAAGCCGCAGACACGGAGGACGACATCCAGTGGCTGTGCCATAAAGTTCTGGGGCTAAGAATATTCGACGACGAGGAAGGCGTGATGAATCGCAGCATCATGGATGTTGGCGGGGACGCTATAGTGGTGAGCCAGTTCACGCTTCACGCGAGCTATAAGAAAGGCAATCGTCCCAGCTGGATACGCGCAGCTGGCCATGAGCATGCTGTTCCGATGTACGAGAGGTTCGTAGAGGTGCTCAGCGAAGGGCTCGGCAAGCCTGTGGGTACCGGCGTGTTTGGTGCTGAGATGCAAGTCGAGCTCATCAACGACGGACCCGTTACGATCTGCATGGATACAAAGAATAAAGAATAACTGAATATGACAATCAGAGAAGCACAGGAGCGCGTGGACCAATGGATCAAGAGGTATGGCGTGCGATACTTCAACGAACTGACCAATATGGCTTGCCTGACGGAGGAAGTAGGGGAGCTGGCACGCGTGATGGCCCGTAAGTACGGGGAGCAGTCGTTCAAAGAGGGCGAGAGCCAAGACCTTAGCGAGGAGATGGCTGACGTGCTGTGGGTGCTGATATGCCTGGCGAACCAGACGGGCGTCGATTTGACGACGGCACTGGAGGCCAGCATCGAGAAGAAGACACTGCGAGATAAAGACAGACACTTGAACAACATAAAACTAAAATAAACATGGAAACATTCGAGAAAAGCAAGTACGAACAAATGCTTTCGCAGTACGATACTGCATTGAAAGACAGCGAGGTAGCGGCAAAGGTGGCTGACATCATCGAGAAGAAGGTGCCGGAGAACGACACTCTCGCGGTAAAGAAGTTCCTGATGGGCAGCGTGGAGCTGACAACCCTCAAGACGACCGACAGCGAAGAGAGTGTGCTGGCCTTCACGGAGAAGGTCAATAAGTTCGAGGACGCATACCCCGAACTGCCGCATGTTGCCACTATCTGCGTCTATCCCTGCTTTGCGAAGATAGTAAGCCAAAGCCTTGAGGTAGAGGGGGTTGAGGTGGCTTGTGTGAGCGGGAGCTTCCCGTCGTCGCAGGCTTTGATAGAGATAAAGACGGTAGAGACAGCGCTGGCCTTGAAGGACGGTGCTACGGAGATTGACATCGTGATGAGCGTGGGCAAGTACCTGAGCGGCGACTATGAGACACTCTGCGACGAGATAAGCGAGCTGAAGGCCATCTGCGGGGACAGGAAGATGAAGGTCATCCTGGAGACGGGCCTGCTGCCAAGCGCCTCGGACATCAAGAAGGCGAGCCTGCTGGCGATGTATGCTGGCGCTGACTATATCAAGACAAGCACGGGGAAGGAGAAGCCGGCAGCAACGCCGGAGGCTGCTTATGTCATGTGCCAGGCGATAAAGGAGTACTACAACAAGACGGGCATCCAGATCGGGTTCAAGCCGGCGGGCGGGCTCAACACGGTGCACGACGCACTCATCTATTATACAATAGTGAAGGAGGTGCTTGGGGAGAAGTGGCTCACCAACCAGTGGCTCCGCCTCGGCACAAGCAGACTGGCAAACCTGCTGCTGAGCGAGGTGCTCGGGAAAGAGACAAAGTTCTTTTAGGAGCAGGGAGGAAGACCCGAGGGTGACCCCTCGGGCACAGTGGCTGGGAGAACCGAGGACGGAGACCCGCAGGCACGACCGCAGGGAGACCCGCGGGAAAAGCCGCGGGCACAGCGGCACAAGGGAGCCAAGGACAGAGACCCGCGGGAAAAGCCGCGGGCACAGCGGCAGAAGGAAACCGGCGGCCTAGTGGGATGGTGCGAATGGGCGGAACATTTTCCTTCGCGAGAAACGATTATTTGAGGCCTTGGGGTAGGGCGGAGGAAAAGAAACGATTCTCAGAGGCCGGTTTTGAGGATAATCATCTGAATGAAAGTATTTTATAACATAAAAAGAGGAATCAGAAAACTAACAAAATAGAAAAAGACATGAAGAAAAAGAGTATTTTGATGCTTGTAGTGGCCACAGTGCTACTCTCATCGTGTGTAGTTAGCAAGAAGAAGTACGAGATTGCGGAAGCCGGCAGGCTGGCTGCTCTTTACAGCCGCGACAGTCTTGCCGATTTGCTTAGCATGGCGCGCAACGACTATGCGATTCTCGACGAACTGAAGAACAATCTGGAGGCGGACACGGCTCTCCTGAAGAGCAGCATCCGCAACTATCAGGCTCTGCTTGCCACGGGGCAGGACGAGAATCAGAAGCTGAACGCGAACCTGTCTAAGCTCAACGCCGACCTGAATAAGAAGATGAGCGAGCTGCAAGACCGCGAGAAGACTATCGCCGAGCTGCAGAAGATGATTGACCAGCAGAAGAAGAAGGTGAAGGACTTGCTCAACAGCGTGAAGGATGCGCTGCTCGGCTTCAGCAGCGACGAGCTGAGTGTGCGCGAGGAGGACGGCAAGGTCTATGTGGCGATGAGCGACAAATTGCTGTTCGAGTCGGGCAAGGCCGTTGTGAACCAGCAGGGTAGGGAGGCGCTCGGCAAGTTGGCGCAGGTGCTCAACAAGCAGACCGACATCGATGTCTATATCGAGGGCCACACCGACAACGTGCCCATCAAGACTGCCGTCTTCCAGGACAACTGGGACCTCAGTGTGATCCGAGCCACCTCTGTGGTGCGCATCCTGACGCAGACCTACGGCGTGAACCCCTTGCAGATACAGCCATGCGGCCGCGGCGAGTTCAAGCCCGTCGATGTCAACACGACTGCCGAGGGCAAAGCCCGCAACCGCCGCACGGAAATCATCATGGCGCCGCGTCTCGACAAGCTCTTCAAGATGCTCGAAGAGAGCAACTGAAAAACGCCCTCAGGGGCACTGAAAAACGCCGCCTGCGGCGATGGCAATCCCCGCGTGCGGCGTTGACCATTTCCGCGTGCGGCGTTGCCAATCCCCGCACGCGGCGTTTTTATACCCCTCTTTTTGCGTACTTTTTCGCCTCGTGCATCGGTATGTCGAAAAAAAAGTGTAACTTTGCCGCCATAAAAGCTAACATACATTATATATTATGAAGAGATTCACCATTGCCATTGCCGCGTTGCTCATGGGCATGAGCCTGCCGGCTCAAATACTTTTCGGCAATTCGCCTGTCAACAAGAAAGCACAAAGCGACCTGGAGCAGAACATGCAAAAGCTCCTGATGGCAAGCGTCATGATAAACAACTTCTATGTGGACAGCGTGGACAGCAAGAAGCTGACGGAGGACGCCATCAACGGCATCCTCTCCAAGCTCGACCCCCACTCGGCATACACGAATGCTGATGATACCAAGAAGTTTACGGAGCCCCTGACAGGTTCCTTCGAAGGCATCGGCGTGCAGTTCAACATGCTCGAGGACACGCTGCTCGTCATCCAGCCCGTGCCGAAAGGCCCCAGCGAACGCGTGGGCATCCTGGCCGGCGACCGCATCGTGAGCGTGGCCGACACAGCGATAGCAGGCGTGAAGATGAGCCGCGAAGAGATCATGCACCGCCTGCGCGGCCCGAAAGGCACCATCGCCCATCTCGGCATCGTGCGCCGAGGCATCAGGGACACCCTCTATTTCGACGTGAAGCGCGACAAGATACCCGTCAACTCGGTGGATGCAGCCTACATGGTCACCCCGACAATCGGCCTCGTGCGCTTCAACAACTTTGCCCAGACGACACACGACGAAGTGGTCAGCGCCATCAAGAAACTCAAGGGGCAGGGCATGAAGGACCTCATCATCGACCTCCAGCAGAACTCGGGAGGCTTCCTGCAAGCCGCTGCCGACCTGGCCAGCGAGTTCCTCCCCAAAGGCGACATGATAGTCTATACGAAGGGTAGGAGCGTGCCCAACCAGGAATTCCGCAGCACAGGCGGCAGCGCATTCCAGGAAGGCAAAGTGGCGGTGCTCATCGACGAATACAGCGCCTCGGCAGCCGAGATACTCTCCGGCGCCATACAGGACCAGGACCGCGGCATCGTGGTCGGTCGGCGCTCCTTCGGCAAAGGCCTCGTGCAGCGCCCCTTCGACATGCCCGACGGCAGCATGATACGCCTCACCACAGCCCGCTACTACACCCCCAGCGGCCGCAGCATACAGAAACCCTACGAAAAGGGAAAAGGACTCGACTACGCCAAGGACGTCATCAACCGCTACAACAAAGGCGAGCTGACCAACGAGGACAGCATCCACTTCCCCGACTCCCTGCGCTATCAGACACTCCGCAAAGGCCGCACAGTCTATGGCGGAGGAGGCATCATGCCCGACTGCTTCGTGCCCCTCGACACCACACGCTACGCCAAATGCTACCGCGAGATGTCGGCCAAGAGCATCGTCATAAACGCCAACCTCAAGTACATGGACAAGAACCGCAAGAAGCTCGCCAAAGCATATCCCAGCTTCGAGAAGTTCAAAGCCGAGTATGAAGTGCCGCAGGAACTCATCGACGAAATATTCGCAGAAGGCGAGAAACAGAACATCAAGCCCAAGGACGACGAGGAACGCCAAAAGGCAGCCGACAACATACGCTTCATCGTAAAAGGACTCGTGGCACGCGACCTCTGGGACATGAGCGAGTACTTCGCCATCATCTATGCCGACGACGAAGTGGTCAAGAAAGCCGTCGAACTGCTTAGCCAGGAGTAACCATTCCACCTCTCCTTGGGAGAGGGTAGGGGAGAGGCCTATGATAACCTACAACACACAAGGAACCGCAATGCCCGACATCACCGAGGCAGAGGTCTCGGCATGGGTCAGGCAAGTGGCCAAGAGCTACGGCAAGACGGTGGGCGACATCAACTACATCTTCGTCGACGACGAGACAATACTCGACATCAACCGCCGCTTCATCGGACACGACTACTACACCGACCACATCGGCTTCGACTACAGCAGCGGCGGCGCACTGAGCGGCGACATATACATCAGCCTCGACACCGTCAGGACAAACGCCGAACTCTACGGCGCCACCTTCGACCAGGAGCTCCGGCGCATCATCATCCACGGCCTCCTGCACCTCTGCGGACTGCGCGACAAGACAGACGAGGAGCGAGCCCGGATGCAACAAGCAGAAGACCGCGCCCTCGCATTATGAATTATGAACTACTAATCATGAATTAAACAAGGTGGAAGAATTCGACATAAGACAAGAAGGCAGGCAGAAGGAAAAGGACTTCGAGAACGCGCTGCGGCCCCTGCAGTTCGACGACTTCAGCGGACAACAGAAAGTCGTCGAGAACCTCCGCATCTTCGTCGAAGCGGCGAAATATCGCGGCGAACCCCTCGACCACACACTCCTGCACGGACCTCCGGGATTGGGCAAGACCACACTCTCCAACATCATAGCCAACGAGCTCGGAGTAGGCTTCAAGCTCACTAGCGGGCCGGTGCTCGACAAACCAGGCGACCTTGCCGGCATCCTCACTTCCCTCGAGCCGAACGACGTGCTCTTCATCGACGAGATACACCGCCTCTCGCCCATCGTGGAGGAATACCTCTACTCGGCCATGGAGGACTACCGTATCGACATCATGATCGACAAAGGCCCCTCGGCACGAAGCATACAGATAGACCTGGCGCCGTTCACCTTGGTGGGAGCCACCACACGCAGCGGCCTGCTCACGGCTCCTCTGCGAGCACGCTTCGGCATCAACATGCACCTCGAATACTACGATGCCGACACCCTGCAGAAGATCGTGATGCGTTCGTCCAGCATCCTGGGCGTGCCCATCGACTTCGAAGCCGCCGGCGAGATAGCCAGCCGCAGCCGAGGCACACCGCGTATCGCCAACGCACTGCTCCGACGCGTCCGCGACTTCGCACAAGTCAAGGGAAACGGACGCATCGACCTGCAGATAGCACGCATCGCCCTTGAGGCCCTCAACATAGACCGCTACGGCCTCGACGAGATAGACAACAAGATACTGACCACCATCATCAACAAGTTCCAGGGAGGCCCCGTGGGAATCAACACGATAGCCACTGCCATAGGAGAAGACGCAGGCACCGTGGAGGAGGTCTACGAGCCGTTCCTCATCAAGGAAGGCTTCATCAAACGCACCCCCAGAGGCCGCGAAGTGACAGAACTCGCCTACCGGCATCTGCACATTTCACCCCACAAAGACGGCTACATACAGGGCGACCTCTTTGGATGAGGTGTACTTCTGGAGTTTATGTAATAAATAGTAAATGGTTAAATGATTAAATGTAAATTGTAAGATGGTACTCAATTACATTTGGATTGGCTTTTTCTTTATTGCGTTTCTCATCGCTTTGATACAGCTTTTGACGGGCAATACCGACGTTTTCCCTGCGATAATGAACAGCACGTTCGACAGTGCGAAGACCGCTTTCGAGATTTCCATCGGCCTGACTGGCGTGCTGTCTTTGTGGATGGGCATCATGAAAATAGGCGAGAAAGGCGGTTTGGTTGACATACTTGCCCGTTGGCTGTCGCCGCTCATGGTGCGCCTCTTCCCCGAGATTCCCGCAGGGCATCCCGTCTTCGGGCATATCTTCATGAACTTCAGCGCCAACATGCTTGGCCTCGACAACGCGGCTACTCCGCTGGGCCTCAAGGCGATGGAAGGAATGCAGGAACTCAACAAGCAGAAAGACACCGCAACGAATGCGATGATTATGTTCCTCGTGCTGAACACGAGCGGCTTGACCATCATCCCTGTTGGCGTGCTGACGTATCGCGCTGTGGCAGGAGCGGCACAGCCCACCGACGTCTTCTGTCCCATTCTCATCGCGACGGCCGTCGCCACACTCGCGGGCATGGTCATCACCAGCCTGTACCAGCGCATCAATCTCTTCAACAAGGCCATCATGACGTTTGTCATTGGCATTTGTGCCTTGGTGAGCGGTGTGATATGGCTCGGCACACAGGTGGACCAGGAGACGATGAACAAATGGAGCACCGTGGTTGCCAATGTCCTGCTTTTCAGCATCATAATTGCCTTCATCTGGGCAGGCATGAGGAAGAAGATCAATGTCTATGAGGCCTTTATCGAAGGGGCGAAAGGCGGCTTTGAGACAGCCGTACGCATCATCCCCTACTTGGTGGCCATCCTTGTTGCCATAGGCGTTTTCCGTGCTTCGGGAGCGATGGACTTCATCGTGGGCGGCCTGGGCAGGTTCGTCGAATGGTGCGGCGGCAACGCCGACTATGTGGCGGCTCTCCCCACAGCCATCATGAAGCCCCTCAGCGGCAGCGGAGCCCGCGGCATGATGGTCGATGCGATGCAGCAGTACGGTCCCGATTCCTTCATCGGACGCCTGTCGTGCATCTTCCAAGGGGCAACGGACACGACCTTCTACATACTGGCCGTCTACTTCGGCAGCGTAGGAGTTCGCAAGACACGCCACGCCGTTGCAGCAGGCCTCCTGACCGACATCTGCGGCGTCATAGCGGCCATTATCGTCGCTGCCATCTTCTTCGGATAAGTGATACGCGAGACGATACACCATCAGCACCGACGGGCGTTCTCCCACGACTATCGGGAACGAGGAACGTACATGGTGACGATTGTGGTGGCAGGTCGGCATCCTGTCTTCGGCCATATAGAAGGCCATGCGAAAGGGAAGCCCGGCACAGACGAGGCGCCACACATGGTGCTCTCCGAACTGGGGAGACAAGTGATGGAAGAGGAGGCGAGGAAGATCAGCCGCTTCTATCCCATGGCGGAGGTATGGCGCATCTGCATCATGCCCGACCACATTCACCTGCTCATAAGGATAAGCGAGCCCCTGCCGGAAGGCAAGCACCTGGGCTCGATAGTGCGCGGCTTCAAGACCGGCTGCAGCCGCGCCTGGTGGGCACTAAGCCCGGGAGAACCCGGGGGAAAAGCCCCGGGCACAGCAGCAGGAAAAGCCCCGAGGCAACCCGGGGGAAAAGCCCCGGGCACAGCGGCAGGGAAAGCCCCGCGCACAGCAACACCCGCCGCCGTGCCCGAGGCTTCTCCCTCGGGCTCTCTCCGGCCTGTCCTATTCGAGAAGGGCTACCACGACCGCATCATCAACCGCCCGGGCATGCTTGAGAACATCAAGCGCTACATGGCCGAGAACCCGCTCCGTGCCCGCATTCGCCAGGAATGTCCAAAGCTCATGGAGCGGCAGTTGCACCTGTGGATTGGCGGACGCGAATACGCTGCCTTCGGAAATCTCTTCCTGCTAAAGTATCCGCAGAAGGAGCAAGTGTTCTTCCACCGCAGAGATGCCGCGACAGGCCTGCCCACGGAAACCACCGAGGCTTATCAGCAGGACCGTCAGCGCCTCTTGCTGATGGCTGAAGAGGGAACGGTGCTCGTCACGCCTGGCATATCGAAGGGCGAGAGCCTCATTGTCAGCGCGGCTCTCGATGCGCAACTGCCCCTTATCCTCCTTCAGAAGGAACCCATCGGCGAATATTGGAAGCCTTCGCAGCACCGCTTCTATGCTTGTGCAGCTGGCCATTTACTCATCCTCGCCCCCTGGCAAAACGAAGGGACATCCGATTATGCCCGCTTCCATCACCTCAACGACCTCGCCAAGGAAATCTGTGCTGCCACCGAAATGCGGATTGTGGACTACGACCGACTGAAGGAGCTAACGCACAGTCATTCAGCAGAATAGCCCAACAGACAAATCCCCCTGTGCGAGGCCTGCAAACGCCGCCTGCGGAATTTGCAATCGCCGCACGCGGAAATGGCAAACGCCGCACGCGGAAATGGCAATCCCCGCACGCGGCGTTTTTCTGTTCCCTTCAGAGGGCTTTTTTATTGGGCTGTGAAGCTGGTTGCTTGCGTTGTGCCGACGGCGGAACTGCCGAGGTAGAAGCCGTGCCATTCCGTTGTGGCGTCGGTCGGTTTTGTTGTGCTGTATTTGACGTTGTAGCTGCTGCCCTTCTTCATGCCGGTGGCTGTAAAGAGCGACAGGCTGCTGCTGAAGCTGGCCTCCACCGAGTAGGTGACGAGGTTGTTGCCGCTTGCGTCAGCAAGTGTGTAGTAGCGGTTCGGCGCATAGCTGATGCTGGATGTGCTGAGGCAGTAGCCCTGCACGGCGCTTCCTATGCTGCTCGAGGAGCCTCCTCCTCCCCAGCCGCCACCACCGCCTTGGTTGGCGCCGCCGCTGATGCCGATGCCGGTGCCAGTTATCTGGATGTAGGAATTGTTGTCGCAGTCGAAGCCTTCCTCAGGAGCGCCTTTCGAGGAGTAAGCCATCACAGCGCCGTTGCCAATCTGTATGGCGCCGGCCTGTCCGTAGTTGCTGTCCACCGCATCGTTGCCGTAGCCGTAGCAGACCACGATGCCGCCGTCGAAGCGTATCGCTCCAGCCGTGTTGAGGCAGTCGTCGTAGCACTTGAAGTAGTGCTTGCCGCCGTTGAAGACAATCGACGCGTTCGACTTCAGTTTGCTCTCCAGGCCTTCACCGCCGGTAGTGCTGGTGGTGACGACCGTCTCTCCACCGTTCACGGTGATTTTCCCAACGGCCTTGATGGCTTTTGCCGACGATGTTTTGAGATACTTGTCACCCGTCGTGCTGACGGTCAGCGTAGGTCCTTCTGTGTCGCTCTTGCCGATGGTGAGTGTGCCGTCGCTCTTGATGCCCTTGCCGCCCTGGCCGGACATCGTGATGCTGATGGTGCCGCCCTGCAGGTCGATACTGCCGTCCGAGGTAAGACCCTTGGCGGTAGAGTAGTTGCTGGTCGTGCCGGTGCCTGTTCCGCTATTGGTTATGGTGAGAGAGCCGCCGGTGGTGGTGAGCACTTTGTCGCAGGAGATGCCCTTCGAGGCTGCCCCCGTGCTCGATATCGTAATGGTGCCACCGCCGATGCTGATGTTGCTGTCGCCCTTTATGCCAGCCGCCGTGGCGAACTTCCCGCCGGAGGGCGTGACGGAGCCGCTGTCCGTGATGGTGCCGTCCTTGTAGCGAGACGTGTAGTCCGTCACGGTGAAAGTCCTCACGGTGCCGCTTGTAGAATAGTTCTGCGTATTGATATAATAGTAAACCGACGGGTTGTCTTCGGTAGGTCCGCTGACGGCAGAAGTCCGGATGGTGTAGGTCTGTCCCCCTCCGAAACCGCCTGGGCCACCGCCGCCCTGGCGTGTGTAGTCGTCGCTCGCGAAGTAGAACTGCCCGTCCGGCACATCGTCGAAGTCATAATAGTAGAAGGTACGCGTCGTCTGGCCTGTGGCAGAGACGGAAATGGTGTTGGTCAGCTGGTCGATACGCGTGCCGTCCGAGCTGTAGAGGTACACCACATTCTTCCAGTACTGACTGGTCGATGAGCTCAGCGCCACGCAGATGCGATAGACCGGGTCTTGGTCATCGCCATCGTCGCCGCCGTCGCCACCGCCTTCCTCATCCACTTCCACGTTTCGCGACAGGTCGAGAGCCGCACCGGAGCCGTTGGCCTTGATGTTGATGACGGGCACAGTTTCATCCGTCGCAGGCGATTCCTCGTCCTCTGTGGTCGAAGCATCTCCTTCGCCAATGCTGAGATTGCCGTCGGCACTGATGCCCTTGCCTGCCTCAGCAGTGTTGTCGATGATGATTGTGCCGCCGCTGATGTCGAGGTCGCCGCTTGCCTTTATGGCCACCACATAGCCCGGGTCGTTGTTCTCCACGATGTACTTACCGCTTTGGGTGACGGTGATTTCTCCTCCGCTGATTTCCATGTCCGTTTTGCTCTTGAGGCCTTTGTTGCCGTCGCCCGTCGTATTGATGGTTATCGTGCCCCCTGCTATGCTGAGCAGGCTGTCGCTCTTGATGGCGGCCACATCTCTGCCGGTGACCGAGACATCGATGGTGCCGTCGCGCAGGATGACCTGACCGTCATAGACGTCGTCCTCCTGAGTCGCTTCCGCCTGTATGCCGTCGCCTTTCACGCCGCTGACCGTGACCGAGCCGCCGTTCATCTTGAAGTACTGGCCAGCATGTATGCCGTCTCCCTCAGCGCCGACTACGGTGATGCCGCCTGTGGTCTTCTTCACCAGCATATACTCCTTCGTCTTGATGGCATGGGTGTAGTTGCCCTTCACGGTAAGTGTACCGCCCTTGCTGACCTCCAGATGTCCCTTACAGTAGAGGGCGGCTTTCTGTCCGAGGCTGTCGGCAGTGTCTTCCAGATAGTTCTGCGTTTCTTCGAGGAGCTCGAGGGCGATGCGTTTGCCGCACAGGATGTTGAGAGCCGCACCAGTCGTGCTCTTCAGACTCAGGCCGGCCAGACGGATGCAGGCCTTGTAGGTGCCGTTGTACGTGAAGCTCCCCTCCGGGCTTTCCCCGCTGAGGATGAAGCACATCTCGCGGTCGGTATTGGCATTTGTCAAAGTGACATCTGCCCCGTTCACCACGCTGGTGATGCCGGCCACGTTCTCGGGAGTGACGGATGCCGCATTGCCCGAATAGCTGACATACAGTGTGTCCGTCACGATGCCGCCAGTCTCGGCAGGTTTCCTGAAAGTGATGCTGTCCAGATTCGACACATCGAAAGTGTTTTCGCCGACGGCCACTTGACCGTGTTCAAAGACGAGGTCGCTCACGTCGAACCGCGTGTAAGTGCCGTTCTTCCAGAAGTAGAGGCCGTCTATCTCTGCAGCCGACAGGGCAAGCAGCCCGATGGCCATGCAGGAAGCAAGAATGATTCTAAAGATTTTCATATATTATAATAATGTATGTAAGCGTTGCTGATGGCAAAATTAGGAAGTTTTGTTCAATAGTCAAGCATATTAAAGTATTTCCTGCAAACAATTTCGACTTTTGGTATAATATAGAGTAGAAAAACACACCGCTAAAGGGCCTTTAAAACGCCGCCTGCGGCGTTGCCAATCCCCGCGTGCGGCGTTGGGCATTTCCGCATGCGGCGTTTGCCATCCCCGCACGCGGCGTTTTCGAGTCCCGCGAAAGGGCATTTTCTCCATAACGCAATATTTTTTATTGTTCGATATTCAATATTCAATTATTTGTCGTAACTTTGCGGCAAGATTAGCACAGAGCGATGAAATACACAAAGTACCTGCTGCTCCTGCTGCTGCTGGCATCTTGTGCCACGAAGCGCACCATACGGCATCACACCTATCAGGCTGATGTGCGTCCGGCCGTGCCTGTCGTGGTGCAGGCGCCCGTTGTGGTGGCTGAGGAGGAAGAGCCCGAGGCGGAAGAGCCTGTGGTGAGCGCACGGCCGCTCGTCTCGCAGGTGCGCAGAGCCGCCGAAGGAACCTGGCAATACGAAAAGCAGCAGGCGCTCGACCTGCTCTGTCAGGCACCGCTCTTCGAGACCACTCAACTCGGACTCTATGTGTACGACCTGACCGACAGTGAGCCGCTGTATGCCGTCAATGCCGCCCACAGGATGCGTCCCGCCTCGTGCCAGAAACTGGTGACGGCCATCACGGCGCTCCACTATCTGAAGAGCGACTTCCGGCTCCACACCGACTTCCGCATCAAGGGAAAGGTGGTGAATGGTGTCCTGCAAGGCGACCTCATCGTGGTTGGCGGCATGGACCCGATGGTAACGGCCGACGAGTTGTTCCAGGCTGCTGCCACCATCAAGCAACAGCAAGGCATACAAAGCATTGCGGGCAACATCATCTACGACCGCTCGATGCGCGAAGATGCTCCGTATGGCTGGGGCTGGTGCTGGGACGACGACTATGGGCCGCTCTCCGCTCTGCTCGTGGATGGCAAGGACCAGTTTGAGCAGAAATGGACGGAGGCGCTCGAGAAGGTCGGTATCAAGACCTATGTGGGAAACAGGGAACAGGGAACAAGGAACAGGCAAGAGACAAATGTCTATTCCATCCGTCACGACCTCGACTTGCTGCTCGAGAAGATGATGAAAGAGAGCAACAACATCTACGCCGAATGCCTGTTCTATCAGACGGCAGCCACTACGGGAAAGAAAGGCGCCGGACACAAGGAAGTAGCGGCAAGGACGGAGGAACTGCTGCAACGCATCGGTCTGCAGCCGGACCGCTACAAGATTGCCGACGGCAGCGGGCTGTCGCTCTACAACTATGCCTCTGCGGAAATGCTCGTCGCCCTGCTCGGCTATGCCTGGCGCACCGAACGGATCCGCGAACACCTGCTGCCCTCGCTGCCCATCGCAGGCTACGACGGCACGCTCAAGAACAGGATGATAGGCACAACGGCCGAGGGCAATGTGAAAGCCAAGACAGGCACCGTGACCGGCATCTCATCGCTGGCCGGATACCTCACGGCTGCGAACGGACACATCCTCGCCTTCGCCATCATCAACCAAGGCGTCAGCTCCATGGCATTGGGGCGCGCCTTCCAGGACAAGATATGCCAGGAACTCTGCAGATAAACCATCCGAAAGTAACAAATATCTAACCGTAATAACTTAAATTTTAGCAATTATGAAAAAGTTTTTAGCAATGGTGGCATTTGCCATCTCACTGCCCACAATGGCACAGACAATGTACGACGGCAAGACTTGCGCTCAGTGGCAAGCCGACTTCAACAACGAAGTGACCAGACTGAAGATGGAGCTGAAGACCCTGAAGCAGAACGCAAAACTGGCCGGCGCATCGACAAGTGTATCCGAAATCACCGAGAAAGCCGCACAGCTGAAGAAGGCTGAGAACAACCTCAAGGTGGCAAAGAAAGCCGCTGCACTCGAGAAGAAGGCCGACAGCTCGCACGAAAAGGCAGAGAACAAGTCGCTGAAACTGCAGTCACAACACGCCAAGAGCACAGAAAAGCTGTCTAAGATGCAAAGCAAGGAGACAAAGGCAGAACAGGCTGTGGCCAAGGCTGAGCAGAACCTGCAGAAGGCTCAGCAAAAGCTGGAGAGCCTCCGTACAGAGATGGAGAACACAAAGAAGAACATGGAAAACCTGAAGGAGGAAGACGAGCTGACAAAGGGTGACATCACCAAGGCCAAGAGCATGAAAGAGCAGGCTAAGAAGATGCTCATCGAAGGCGTCTCAAGATAAACCCTCTGCCCGCCTGACAAAACGCCGCCTGTGGCGTTGCCAATCGCCGCACGTGGAAATGACAATCTCCGCCTGCGGCGATTCCCATCCCCGCACGCGGCGTTTCACAACCCCCTACAGGGTCATTCCTTCTCCGAAAGATGCCAGAGGACAATGCCCGCAGCCACGCTGACATTCAGACTGTGCTTCGTGCCGTACTGAGGGATTTCGAGGCAGCCGTCGCACATATCGACAACCTGCTGCTGGACGCCCTTCACCTCGTTGCCCAGCACAACGGCATACTTCTGGCCGGCCTTTCTGCGGAAATGCTGAAGCATCGTGCTTCCCTCACACTGCTCAACGGCAAGAACGGTATAGCCCTGATTCTTGAGCCACACCACAGCATCCTCCGTCCTCTCGAAGAAGCGCCAGTCCACACTCTCCTCCGCCCCCAAAGCCGTCTTGTGGATTTCGGGATGAGGAGGTCGGGCTGTGATACCACACAACAGCACACCCTCTATGCGGAAAGCATCACTACTGCGGAACACACTGCCCACATTGTAAAGACTTCGCACATGGTCCAACACCACCACCAGAGGCTGCTTCTCAGAGTCCCTGAACTCAGCCACACTCATGCGGCCCATCTCCGTCACTTTCAGCTTTCTCATAACGCGAAGGTTGATAATCCACTTGCAAAATTAACAATTTCTGTGGATAACCTGGTTAATAACCCTGCACTTATTCACACTAAAAGAAGCAAAAAGCACCTGTCCTACCCTTTATCCACATTAACCAAAAGTTATAAAATTTGTTTCAACAAAAAAAAAGAGACTTATCAAAGCAGCATGTTAGGGAAAATTATTAACTTTGCATGTTATTAGTTGGTGTGGATAACCTCAGCACCTCGGCAAGAGGCAAATGGCGACAGGCAGGAGGTAGGAAGAAATATTTGGAGGTGGATAACTCCTCACGAAATGTTGAGCTAAGGTTCATAACATAAAACGCGATGAAATGGGGCAAAAAGTTATAAACATATCAACAGCCCATCATCATCATCATAGAGTATTAAAAAATAAAATATAAAAAGGTATATAATAATATAAAGATGGTTGACAAGAGTTGGAAAGCAGCCGGCTATGTGACGGAAAGCGTGCCGGAAGGTGTGGATATGAAGGCTGAAATACGCCGTATGTGCAAGGAGAAGAATGCGGTCATCATGGCGCATTACTACACGCAGGGTGAGATACAGGACATAGCCGACTTTGTGGGCGACAGTCTGGCGCTGGCTCAGCAGGCGGCCAAGACGGATGCGGATGTCATCGTGATGTGCGGCGTCCACTTCATGGGCGAGACGAACAAGATACTCTGCCCCGACAAGAAGGTGCTCGTGCCCGACCTAAACGCCACTTGCTCGCTGGCGGAAAGCTGTCCGCCGAAGGAGTTCGGCGAGTTTGTGAAAGCCCATCCCGGACATACCGTCATAAGCTATGTGAACACGACGGCTGCCATAAAAGCGCTCACCGACATCGTGGTGACCAGCGGCAACGCGCTGAAGATAGTGAACTCGCTGCCGAAGGATGAGAAGATAGTGTTCGGTCCCGACCGAAACCTTGGCAATTACATCAACTCTCTTACCGGAAGGCAGATGGTTTTGTGGGACGGAGCCTGTCATGTCCACGAGAAGTTCAGCCTGGAGAGGATACTCGAATTGAAGGCTGCCCATCCCCAGGCCAAGATACTTGTCCATCCGGAATGCAAGGGGCCCATCGTCAAGGTGGCCGACAAAGTGGGCAGCACCGCCGCTCTCCTCAAGTTCAGTCAGGAAGACGATGCAAGGGAATATATAGTTGCAACAGAGAGCGGCATCCTCCACAAGATGCAGCAAGCCTGTCCGCAGAAGGTCTTCCTGCCTGCTCCTCCAGAGGACAGCACCTGTGCTTGCAATGAGTGCAACTACATGAAGCTCATCACGATGGAGAAGCTCTACAACTGTCTGAAGTATGAATGGCCGGAGATAAAGGTGAGCAAGGCAGTGGCAAGCAAAGCCGTGAAGTGCATCAACCGCATGCTCGACCTCTCGGCCTCCTGAATCTCTAATTTTCAATTGTCATTTTTTATTTTTTCAATTTTCAATTTTCAATATAATAAGTGTCCTCCTTTATAACCGACCTCGCCTACATCCTCGTTGTCGCAAGCATCGTTACGATTATCTTCAAACGGCTGCGTCAACCGCTTGTTCTTGGCTATATAGTGGCCGGTTTCCTTGCAGGGCCTCACATGCCGTACACGCCGTCGGTGAGCAGTATGGACGGCATCGAAGAGTGGAGCGAGCTGGGAGTCATCTTCCTCATGTTCACGCTGGGACTTGAGTTCTCGTTCAAGAAGATAGTGAAGATGGGCATGCAACCCATCCTGACGGCTGTGATGGTGATGTGCTGCATGATAGGCATCGGCGGAATGATAGCGTTGCTCTTCGGATGGAACAACATGGACCGGCTCTTCCTGGGCGGTATGCTGAGCATGAGCTCCACGACAATCATCTACAAGGCGTTCGACGACTTGGGTCTCAGAAGCAAGCGTTTTGCCTCAGGCGTCATTTCGGTTTTGATTATCGAGGACATCCTGGGCATCCTCTTAATGGTGATGCTGAGTGCTTTGGCCGTGAGCCGGACGTTCCAGGGACTCGCTCTGATAAAGAGCCTGATGCAGTTGGGCTTCTTCCTCTTGCTGTGGTTTATGGTGGGCATCTACCTTCTGCCGCTTCTTTTGCGTAAGGCGAAGAAATACATCAACAGCGAGACGCTCCTTGTTGTGTCTGTAGGATTGTGCTTCCTGCTGGCTGTGATAGCGAGCAAGGTGGGCTACAGTCCTGCTTTTGGTGCGTTCATGATGGGAAGCATCCTGGCCGAAACGCTTGAGGCAGAGAATATCGAGAAGGGCGTGAGCTCGCTGCGTGACCTCTTCGGGGCAGTGTTCTTTGTGTCCGTCGGCATGATGGTAGAGCCTTCTGTGCTGATAGAATACTGGTTTCCGGTACTCGTCCTGACCTTGGGCGTAGTGCTGGGGCAGATGTTTTTCGGCAGTATGAGCTTCTTCGCCACTACCGGCGATGTGCAGACAGCCATTCGGAGTGGCTTCTCGATGGTGCAGATAGGTGAGTTCGCCTTCATCATCGCCGCCTTGGGCCAAGAGCTGGGCGTGACAAGCGAGTTCCTTTATCCGGTGGTTGTGGCTGTGAGTATCATCACGACCTTCCTGACGCCTTACATCATCAAGCTCGCTCCGAAAGCCGCCAACAGAATATCGCCCAGCCTCTCTCTTGTGGGGAAAGGAGTAATTCCCTTCTCTCGTGACCGCAATACCTACACCTCTGCCAAAAAAGAGGAGACGCGGAAAGCATCCGTATGGAAGCGTCTGTTGTCGGACATTTTCTACTACACGATAGCTTACCTCACCATAAGCATCGCTTTTGTGATGTTCAGTTTTGCCACGATCCTGCCGCTTTGCCAACACATCATCGGCGAGAAGTACGGCAACTATGTGTGTCTCGTCGTGACCCTCTTGCTTTTGTCGCCCTGCATCAGACCAATCGTCATCAAGAAGAACCATAGCAAAGAGGTAAAATACCTGGTTTCATCGGGAAAAACATCAGCCTTTCTTGTCCGCCTTACCCTTTTTGCAAAGTGGCTTCTGGGGTTCATAATAATATATAATGTAGTGTCCATCGTCCTGCCTCTGTGGTGGGTTTGGGAGGTGCTCATCAGTGTGTTGACACTTTTCCTGATGATAGTGAGCCGGTTCGTCAAATATACCAGCATCAGAATGGAGCGGACGTTCAAGCAGAACCTTCGCCTCAGGGAGCAACAGGCCACTCTGAGTTATGGAAGAAAGCTGCGTGGCAAGGACCTCCAGATAGCGCGGGTGAAGATTCCCGCCCATTCGAAATGGGGCGGACATACGCTTGCACAGCTGCATTTCGGCAAGACCGACCGCGTGCACATCGCGGCCATCCTGCGGGCAGGGCATAGAATCAATATTCCCGGAGGCAGCCATCGCATCTATCCCGGCGACATACTCGAAGTGGTGGCGGGCATGGAGGCCATCGAGTCGCTGCGTGCCAGAAGCGAGCAGGAAATACTTCCTCTGCAGGAACGCAACAAGGAGAAGCACAATCTCTCCATCATTTCCCTCAAACTCGGCGAGCGCAGTCCGCTGATAGGACAGACCTTGCAGGACATCGACTTCCGCCATCGATACAATTGCATGGTGGTAGGAGTGGAGACAGAGCAGGGCAATCTGGGTATCATACCGGCGAAACGACAGTTCGCTCAAGGCGACATCGTCTGGGTCGTTGGCGAAGACGCCGACCTCAGCATGCTCTCGATGGTGATATGATTCCGAGGAAAAAAAGGCGTATGGCTCAAATTGCAGGCTGATTTTGAGTAGTAGGTATTCAATAGCTCAAATTGCAGGCTGACATTTGCTGCGTTTTACTTGGCAAATTGTGTTGGAGTTCGTATCTTTGCCTCGCAGTCTGAAGCATAGTGGAGCTCTGCTGGGGAGCAACTCCTTGAGGAATAGGACTGTGCAAAACGACAAGCATGGGCAGGAGTCTCTATTTGTGGGACTCCTGCTTTTTCATGCTTAGAGTTTCTGCCAATGCCAAGAAAAACCCAGAAATGAACCGCTTGCGGTTCT